>Ga0172380_10000564_pt1 | contig 70277 bp, 66 predicted proteins | sample Leawe162metaG_FD_119747 | JGI IMG/M metagenome (GOLD analysis project Ga0172380, IMG submission 119747) | Leachate microbial communities from a municipal landfill in Southern Ontario, Canada - Leachate well 162 metaG | ecosystem: Engineered > Solid waste > Landfill > Unclassified | place... | reverse complement strand
ATCCTTGTAATCAACATCATCCTTTAGATGTCCGAAGAATGATTCAATTGGTGCGTTATCGATGCAGTTTCCTTTTCTCGACATTGATTGTACCATATCTGACAATTCAACTTCTTTGATGTATTTGGGATTAGTGTAGTGAAATCCTTGGTCGGAATGGATCAATGCATCTTTGTACTTTTTCATTTGATTGATTGTTCCAAGAACTAGCTCTATCGTAATATGCGGTGAGGCGTGCCATGCCATGATTTCTCCTGTTGCAATGTCTTTTATCGCCGACAGATAAGCGACACGGTTATTGTAAAACAGATAAGTGATGTCTGTACAGAAGAATTTATGCGGAATCATCTGATTGAAATTCCTATCCAGCTTATTCTCGAATGTTCTGTGTTCGGCTGTCTTTTTCATTATTACCTTGTAGGGGTTCCTTCTTCTGACCCTAGCAACAAGATTATATTTTTTCATTATCCGGACGATCTTCTTGTGGTTCATGGTTATCTTCTTTTTCCTGTCTAAGTGCATCTGAACCTGTCTCCAGCCGTATTTTGATTTGCCGTCTTCAAATATTTCTTTGACGAGGAGATAATCGTCATGATCTTTATCCTTCTCGTCCGAATGTTCCAGCCGCCAGTAGTACCCGCTCTTCGATGCTCCTGCGATTCCGCACAAGAGCTTGATGTCTTTTCCCAACGATTTAATAATTTGGTATTTCTGGTACGGCCTTAGTTTAAGCTCTTTTTGCGGAGCTTGGCTAAAAAACGGTTTTCTTCTTTGAGATACGCGTTCTCTGCCTCCAGATACCTAATTTTTTCCTTTTCGTTCGACCAATTTGTTTTCGGCCTGCCTCCGCCCTTGCCTCGGCCGCGAGTTTCTAGCGACAGCTCCTTAACTCCTTTATTTCTAAAAACCTTTCTCCATCGATGCAAACATCTTTCTGGCGTTTTTCGGCCGATCATATCAATGTTAAATTTTGCCCGTTTAAATATTTCTATGGGCGGGAAGCCTTCTTGATATTCTTTGACGGCCGCAATCTTAAAACCCTTTTGATACGAGATTGCTTTATTACTGCACCTCTCCACATTCGGATTTTGCAGCAATTCTTTGATTTGTTCTTCGTCAAATATTCTTTTGCTCATATATTTTGGTTGTTTAATGATAATATCTTACTTCGTTTGCTTTCCAAGCACAAAAAAAGCAGACACTTTCGTGTCCACTTTTTGGGGTACAGATCAAAAACCCGTTTTTTCGTTTGTACAACTCGCCGCGCTTCGCGCGGGTGTTCGGCGGGAAATGCGGATTGGCCGTTATTTTTAAATGAAAGAGTAAATTAATTAAGGTTGCTATGAGCTATTGTTTGTTTTGACAAATATTCAAAAAAACTTATAGAAAATATAAAACATTAATACTCTAATATTTACTCTTGTCTAATCTTATATAATCTTATATAGTCAAAATATAAGATTATTTTTGTATAAAGTTATGGAAAATCGATTTAATCAACGATTTGAGGGTTTACCGGCCGAGATTTGGCAGACGGTAAGCCAAATTGATGAATATAAGGGTCGGTGGATTGCCGGCGCCCAGTTGAATCCGCAAGCTTTGGGGCGCTTAAAACGGTCGGTTTTGGTTACCTCTACTGGTGCTTCCACTAGAATTGAGGGTGCCAAGCTTTCCGATGAGGATATCGAGAAGATGATGCGCGGTATCGATATTCAGAAATTTGCGGATCGAGATAAACAGGAAGCCCGAGGATATTATGAGTTACTCGAAAATATCTTTAATTCCTGGAAATCGCTGCAGGTTTCGGAAAACTCCATTAAACATTTTCACAAAGAGCTTTTGAAATATGTGGTCAAAGACGAAACGCATCGCGGCGAATATAAAAAGCAGGAGAACAAGGTAATAATGGTTAACCAGACAGGGGAGTCGGTTGGAGTTTTATTTGATACTGCGCCAGCCTATCTTGTTCCGAAAGAAATGCAGGAATTAGTGGAGTGGGCCCAGGAAGCCTTTAAAGAGAAAAAGTATCACCCGCTTTTGATTATCGCCAACTTCACTGTTGAATTTCTGGCAATCCATCCGTTCCAAGATGGCAACGGCCGCCTTTCGCGTATTCTCACAAATTTGCTTTTGCTCAAACACGGCTATCAATATACACCCTATATATCCCATGAAAAACTAGTCGAAGATAATAAGCCAGAATATTATTTGGCGCTGAGAAAGAGCCAAAAGACCTTCAATAGTGACAGGGAAGATATTATTCCTTGGCTGGCATTCTTCTTCAAAATTCTATTAAAACAATCCCAAATAGCGATTGATCTGCTTTCAAAGGAAAACATCGAAAAACTCTTTTCTCCAAAACAACTTCAAATCTGGGAGTATTTTCAGCAAGTAAGTGAGGCGGCACCAGCTCAAATAGCGAAAGCGACCAATATCGCCCGGCCCACAATTAATCAAGCCTTGGATAAACTGCTGCGATTAAAGAAAATCGAGCGTTTTGGACAAGGCCGCGCCACCCGTTATCGGAAAGTCTAAAAACAAGAACTTATGTTCGGTAGGTCAGACCTTCAAATTGACTGATAGATCAAATTGGGCAGGATTGTAATAAAGTTTGAAGGTGTCCCAATAGGGCAGCCTTGAACATAACTACGAATCTAACCCAAAACCGCCCTACAAACAGGGCGGTTTTTCGTGTTTTATCTGAAAAACTATTCCTGGCAATCGTCTAATAATCGTATATAATACGTATAAAATTGCGTTGCTATATTTGGCCTGATCGAACGCATCGGCAAAGGAAAGTCAATGATCTACAAACAAAAATAGTGATCACCGGCGGTTGATCTCTTTATCCCTTAGCAGATGAGCCGAGTTATAACTAATAGGAAATTGGTGTTATGAATAGCGTCAAAAAGTCACTCGATCGTTTCTTGGAAGGCCAAGACAAAAACAAAGGAAGGAATCCAGACGAGAGATATGCTTCTTTTGATTTTTGTTATAGCTATTTTTATTCATTTTATAAGGAAAATAAACTCTTCGAGTTGGCGAATGAAAAAAATTTACAAATGAGCTGTTTGCAAATAGGTTTTTATTTAGCGAGCTGGGGGATGATGAGGGGATCGTCTTTCCTACTTGAGAAGAGTGTCCGAAGTTACAAAAATTTAGTTTTTGCAATTTCAAAAATGGATCCAATGTTGTGGGATATTGATGTAAACAGTTACAATGAAGAGAATATTCTACTTTTATTAAATTGTAGGAAACAAATATTTTTTGCGCTCGGAAAGGAAAACAGGCCAAGCGATACTTTAATAACAAAAATTATGCTGGGAGTCTTTGCCAATATTCCGGCTTTTGACCAATATTTTAGAAAAAGTTTAAAGGTCTATTCTGTTAACAAAAAATCATTATTGAAAATAAAAAATTTTTACGAAGAAAATAAAGATGTTTTCGATTCATTCAAAATACATACATTCGATTTTTTAACCGCCAAAGAAACAGATATTATCTATACGAAAGCGAAACTGGTTGATATGTGCGGATTTATGGACGGACAATAAAAGGCTTTGTAATCTGTATAATTAAGCGATAGAATAATCATATGAATGCAGAACAAAATAAAGGGAGAGGCATCATCTATGTTCTTGTGAACGATGCAATGCCTGGTTATGTAAAAATAGGGATAACTAGAAATATAGAAGAGCGTATACGATCGCTTGATAATACTAATATGCCTCTTCCTTTTTCATGTTTTTTTGCCGCGGAAATTGAAAGAGCGGATTTTGTTGAAAGGCAAATCCATGACGCTTTTGGCGATCATAGAGTTAGGTCTAACCGAGAATTTTTTCGTTTATCTCCAGAGAGAGCTGTGTCGGCAATAATGGTTGCTCCGTATAAGGATGTGACTCCAGGTAAAGATTTTGTTGAGACGGAAGAAGACCAGAGAGCTCTCGATAAGGCAAGACAAAGAAAATCAGTATTTCGTTTTAGCCTTGTTGGCATTCCGGTTGGCGCAACGCTTAAATTCACTAGAGATCCGAACATAATTTGCATAGTCGTTGATGACCGTAAAGTCTCTTTCGAAGGGGAAATGGTTAGTCTGTCATCTGCCGCTGACCTCGCTTTAAGAAAAGTTGGCATTGCTTGGAAATCTGTCCAAGGGCCAGTTTATTGGGAATATGATGGGGAGACCCTTGATGAGATGCGTACGCGCATTGAAGAAGAAGGAGAAGAAGAAGAACGAGAGCCGACACAGGGAGAGATTGACGATGCGGGTGACAAATGGATGAATAGGGACCGAGAAGATGAAACAGGTCTTGAGATATGATTATGAAAATCAAAGACCTTGCAAAAGTTGATCGTCCAAGAGAAAAGCTGGAAAAATATGGTCCGGACAAATTAACGAACCCGGAGATTTTGGCGGTGTTGCTTGGATCCGGGATTAAGGGTTTGAATGTGATTGAATTATCCAAGAAAATTGTGAAGATGATCGAACGGACGGGTGCGAATAAAATTAGTTTGGATAGTTTATTGAAAGAGAGAGGACTAGGCAAGGTGAAAGCTCTTCAGGTGATTGCGGCTTTGGAAATTGGCAAGCGATTGAATTCGGAACAGAAGCCGGAAATATTGTCGGCGGAAGATATTTGGAATCTTTGTGTCGATATCCGCAACTTAAAGAAAGAACATTTCGTTGCATTTTATCTGGATACTCAAAGTCGGTTGATCGAGCGGCAAATAATTTCCATCGGTACGCTCAACGCTAGCTTAGTCCACCCTCGCGAAGTTTTTGAACCGGCAGTCGTTTTGCATGCAGCGAGTATAATCGTTGCCCACAACCACCCAAGCGGGGATATAAAGCCATCGGATGACGACTTGGCGATAACAAGAAGGTTAATTGAAGCGGGGAAGGTTCTAGGTATTGAGTTGGTTGATCATATCATTTTTTCTACCTCTGGATTTTTGAGCCTAAAAGACAAAAGCTGTCTATCTGGCTCACTTGTTGATTTTCGACAATAAAGGAAATAGTCAGAAAGTTTAAATCTCGTTTTGCCAGGAAGAAAGATTGAATCCGTTTTCAATCAACCGTGGGATTTGATCGCAAAATCGGCCGATCTAACCGACAGCGTCGCGCAAAGCGCGGCGCTGTTTTGGGCAAAGAACGAGAATAAGCTAGCACTCTTAGGCAAAATTAGAATCTACTTCAAGGAAAATCCGCAAGATTGGCCCCCGACTGAGCTCGCTTCGTTTTTTGGGCACAAAACCAGGGCTTCGCTCGCAAAAAAAGGCAGCTGGGCTTGAATTGGGCTTAACGCAACGCATTTTAACCGCAGGCGGAGGCAAGAGAAGAATCAAATATTAGAAATAGATTGAAAATCAAGCAAAAAAGAGATAAATTGAATAGAACAGATATTAAACCAACTATTGAAGCATTTACCGAGACTGCCCGATTTCATAGCAATTATTCAAATAAACAAGAGCAAATATTTTTATGAGTAAAAAAGAATCGAATCTTAATATGTCAAAAGAACAGGAGCGAGCGGAATTGCATCGCGCTATTTGGCAGATCGCAAATGATTTGCGTGGAAGCGTGGATGGTTGGGATTTTAAACAATACGTACTCGGAATACTCTTTTATCGATTCATTAGTGAGAACCTAACCAAACACCTGAACGATGAACGAAGTGAAGGAGTCGGTTTTGACTATGCCAAGTTAGACGATAAAACTGCTGAATTTGGTCGAAAAGAAACAGTTATTGAAAAGGGTTTCTATATTTTGCCTAGCGAACTTTTTGCGAATGTCAGGAAAAATGCCCGTAACGACGCTAACCTTAACGAAACTCTTACCACCGTCTTCCGTAATATTGAAAATTCCGCAAAAGGCGCAAATAGCGAAGATGACATCAAGGGTTTATTTGATGATCTTGATGTAAATTCAAATAAACTGGGAGGCACAGTAGAAAAAAGAAATCAGAAACTCACAAAACTTTTTGAATCTATCGGCGACCTTGGTCTTGGCAATTACTATGACAACACCATAGATGCTTTTGGGGATGCGTATGAGTTTTTGATGACTATGTATGCCGCCAACGCAGGAAAGTCCGGCGGGGAATTCTTTACCCCGCAAGAAGTCAGTGAGCTTCTTGCTGAAATCACAACAGTCGGCAAAAAAGAAGTGAACAAGGTCTATGATCCAGCTTGTGGTTCCGGCTCCTTGCTTCTTAAATTCGTTAAGGTTTTGGGCAAAGAAAATGTGCGGCAAGGTTTTTTTGGGCAGGAAGTTAACCTCACTATCTACAATCTTTGTCGTATTAACATGTTTCTGCATGATATTAATTACAACAATTTTGATATTGCCCACGGAGACACGCTTATAGATCCAAAACACTGGGATGATGAGCCGTTTGACGCCATCGTTTCCAATCCGCCGTATTCGATCAGATGGGACGGGGACAGCAATCCTCTTCTTATAAACGATCCGCGTTTTTCTCCGGCAGGAGTACTGGCTCCAAAGAGCAAAGCTGACCTTGCGTTTACAATGCATATGCTCGCGTGGCTTTCTACGATCGGGACGGCGGCGATAGTTGAATTTCCCGGCGTGCTTTATCGCGGCGGCGCAGAGCAGAAGATTCGAAAATATTTGGTAGACAATAACTATATTGATGCCGTGATCCAGCTTCCGCCCGATCTTTTTTTTGGAACCACCATCGCAACTTGCGTTATCGTGCTCAAAAAGAGCAAAAAAGACAACAAAACGCTCTTCATCGATGCTTCCGCCGAGTTTGTCCGCGGCGGCAATAAAAATAAACTGTCCGAGGAAAACCGCGCCAAGATTTTGGCGGCGTTTATCACTCGCAAAGACGCAGAATATTTTGCCAAGCTGGTGGACAATAAAACCATTGCCAATAACGACTATAACATTGCCGTATCCAGCTATGTGGTGGGCGAGGATACGCGCGAGGTGGTGGACATCACCAAACTCAATGTAAAAATCGCCAAGATTGTCGCCCGGCAAAACGAGCTTCGCACCGCGATTGATGAGATTGTGGCGGACATTGAAAAGTAAAAAATATGGGACTTTTTAATATATTCAAAACATCAGAGGCCGATATCATCCAAAATAAAAAAGATGGAGTTATTTATGTCGCCGATTTTCAAGGTGGGATTGGGAAATATGTATCAATAGCAGAAGCTGGAACATCTGCCGACCTTGATGTAAAAATTTCGCCTAAAATACATTTGCGTGTCACATACTTGGCTAATAACGAAAAAATAAACGGAGTTGAGATTGCTAAAGTTGTCGGTGAGAAGATAGAGAAAATTCATTTTTCTACATTGGACTTTGAAAGAATCCTTCAGCTCCTCTCCTTGTTTTCAGAGCTTGATTTAAAGGCAGTTGTAAATAAAACTGTTATTTTCGATCAGTCTATTATCGGTAACTCAGAAGAAGTTTCAAGATTTTTAAAATTGATTGTTTCGGATCCTCAAGGAAAAAGTAAAATAACTGAAATTGCAAAAAATTATGGACTGATAAAGGTTGGCGATATAAATAGTGTTGTTCAAAAAAATGAAGCTGTAAATTTATTTGATAACATTTTAAATGAAGATGGAGAGTTTCAAAAATATAAAAAAGAGCTTAATGCTGGGAAGGAGGAAGAGGTTTGGCAAAAATTTTTTTCAGAAAATTCTTGGATTCTTGGATCTGATTTTGTTGAAATTCTTGATGAGCGGCGCATTGATGTAGAAAATATCACTGATTATCTTTTGAAATCATTTGATGGTTTTGTTGATATTATTGAACTTAAACTACCCTCTGCTCCATTTTGGACAACAGAATTTATTCCAAAGAGTGAACTCACTTCGGCAACAATGCAGTGCAATAGATATATTCTTCAAACTGAAAGGAAGATCAACGATTTAGAGTTTAATAAAAAAATCCAACATACGCCAATAGTGAAACCACGTATAACGCTTATTTATGGTCGTTCACAATCTTGGGACGATAAGGGAAAAGAAGCTTACCGTGTATTAAATTCAAGTTACAGCGCTTTAAATATTATTACCTATGATCACCTTCTAGAAAGAGCCAAGCGTCTTGTTGGCATATCAGAAGTTGAGAAAGATATTGTAGTTTCGGAAGTAAACATAGATGATATTCCATTTTAATTATGACAAAACCCCAATCAAAAATCGAAAAATTGATTGCCAAGCTCTGCCCGAATGGGGTGGAGCGTAAATCTATAGGTAATGTTTGTGTAATTAAAACCGGTCAAGCTGTTAATAAGATTGATATAACCAAAAACCTCGGCGAGTTTCCGGTTATTAATAGTGGTCGTGAACCACTTGGTTTTATTAATAAATACAACACAGAGGATGATCCGATTGGAATTACTACAAGAGGGGCAGGCGTTGGTTCTATAACTTGGTGTGCGGGAAAATATTTTCGTGGTAATTTAAATTATTCCGTAACAATAATTGATCCCAATAAACTTAACACCCGATTTCTGTATCATTTATTGTTACAAGATCAGTCCGGGATACAACAATTGGCAACGTACCAAGGTATACCAGCATTAAATAAAAGCAATTTAGAAAAGTTGAAAATCCACCTTCCGCCTCTTGCGGTGCAGGAGGAGATTGTTAAAATTCTTGATAGTTTCACTAAGCTGGAAGCAGAGCTGGAAGCAGAGCTGGAAGCAGAGCTGGAAGCAAGAAAGAAACAATATGAGTATTATCGTGAGGAGCTATTATCCCTTAATGATGCTATGGAGTGGAAATCGTTAGCTGAAATTGTAAAGATGAGTAGAGGTATTCGTGTTGTTAAAAATCAACTTGAAAAAACTGGCAAATACCCAGTTTATCAAAATAGTATGACGCCTCTTGGCTACTATGACAAAAATAACAATAAGGCAAATACAACATTTATTATAACCGCGGGATCAGCAGGAGAAGTTGGCTACAGTAATATAGATTTTTGGGCCGCTGATGATTGTTTTGCTTTAATTTGTCCAAGTAATTTGCAGGGCAAATTTTTATATTATTACTTAAAAGTTCAGCAAAATTTCTTATTTTCAAGAGTGAGAAGAGCGAGTGTGCCAAGGTTATCTCGAACTGTAATTGAGAAAATAAAAATCCCAGTTCCACCTATCGCCGAACAGGAAAGAATTGTGACAACTTTAGATAAATTTGATGCGCTTGTGAATGATATTTCAATCGGTTTGCCGGCGGAACTTTCTGCTCGCAGACAGCAATATGAATATTACAGGGGAAAGCTTTTAACCTTTAATAAATTGCAAGTTGGTTGATATTTAGTGTATTTATTCCCTGTAGAGCGTATATTGACACAAATACGCTCTACAGGTAAAATAGCAATATGAAAGCAACATTATCCAATTCGGATTATTTACGTAATTTTGACCGCTTTATCAGCAGTCTGGATTTTACTGATCCTGGTAATCTTCGTATTTATTCTCATCCAAAGTGGATCAATGTACATCCGGCAGTCCTAACATTGATTGTCGCCATGGCAATGCGAGCAGGCAAACAGCATGTTCAATTTGAAAACTTAACCGCCACATCCGGTTCATATCTTGATCGTATGGGACTTTTTGAATTTACCGATCAAGCATCGCCATACAGCATCAACAAAAAAGAAGAATCAGGGCGATTTATACCAGTTACGATTATCAAAAATTCCACTGAGCAATCAAAATTTATTACCGATATGATTCCGCTTTTGCATCTACCTGCTGATAAAACAGATGCGATCAAATACACCATTGGGGAATTACTTCGCAACGTATTGGAACATTCAGAAAGTTCAGGTGGTGCTATTGTGGCCGCACAATATTATAAAAAATCAAATACCATTCGTATCGGTATTTGCGATGGAGGAATTGGCATCAAAAAAAGTTTGCAATATTATTGGGCTTCTCATGCAAAAACAGATATAGAGGCAATCAAATGGGCATTAGTTCCCGGTATTTCCGGAACAACACGAAAAGAAGGAGGGACAGAAGATAATGCCGGCGCCGGATTGTTTTTTATTAAATCTATTGCGCAAGTGGCTCGCAACTACTTTATGATGTATAGCGGTGCTGGCATTTTTAAACTTTTACTTCATGATAAAAGAATTGAAAAGCCAAGGCTCCATCCCCATCCCGATGATGATCGTCATGCTGAACGAAATGATGCACCGTATTTTCAAGGGACACTGGTGGCAATAGATTTATCTCTTGAGAATAAGTCTGAGTTTACTCAACTCCTCGCGGCTATCAGGGAGGTGTATGGCAGGGCGGTTAGAGAGCGTAAAAGAAAGAAATACAAGGAACCAAAATTCATATGAAAAAAGTAATTGAACTTAAAAAACTTGTTGGTGAATTTGCGGAAAATAAAGATATAGCGAAAAAGATTCGCGTTAATCAAATAATGCCAACTCTGGCTGATGGAAAGATGGTGGTGTTGGATTTTTCTGAGGTAAGCGGCACTACCCAATCATTTATTCACGCATTGATTTCCGAACCCATTAGACAATTTCGCGATACGGCTTTGGAAAAAATAGAATATAAAAATTGCTCTGATATAGTAAAAGAGGTTGTAAAGACCGTGTCTGAATATATGCAGGAAAGTCTTGATGTCGAAGCTTATGAAGAATAATAAATACAACTTAATCGCGGAAAATCCGCAAAGTACGGTGGTGGCGGAATATAAGCCGTCATATGCTGATCGTGTTTCCGATTGTCAAGGTGAAGCGGCCTTGGAGCGGGCGTTTATAGAGCAACTGGAAACGCAGGCGTATGAGTATATCAAAATTGCTTCCGAGGCGGATTTGATTTTTAATTTGCGTCGGCAATTGGAAAAACTTAACGGGTTTGAATTTACGGATACCGAATGGGAGCGTTTTTTTATGGGAGAACTGGCCAACCCGAATCAGAGCATTGCCGAGAAAACTGCCATTATCCAAGAAGATCACATTAAAAACCTGTTACGCGATGATGGCACGGTGAAAAATGTGTATTTGATCAAAAAAGATAATATTCATGACAACAGTCTGCAAGTTATTAACCAGTACGCTATAGAAGACGGCCAGCGGGCTAACCGATATGATGTGACCGTGCTTGTAAACGGCCTGCCCATGGTGCACATTGAGCTTAAACGGCGGGGCGTTGCTATCCAGGAAGCATTCAACCAGATTAATCGTTATCAGCGAGAGAGCTTCTGGGCTGCGGCGGGTCTTTTTGAATATATCCAGCTGTTCGTTATTTCGAACGGAACACATACGAAGTATTACAGTAACACGACACGATCGGCACATATCAAAGAAGCTCGCGAGGGTTCGGCCAAAATTGGCAAGCGCACGAGCAGTAGTTTTGAGTTTACGAGCTGGTGGGCGGACGCGACCAACTATCCAATCATGGACCTGCTGGATTTTGCCAAGACATTTTTTGCTAAGCACGCACTTTTGAATATTCTAACTAAATACTGCGTATTCACTACCGAGAAACAACTGTTAGTTATGCGACCGTACCAGATAGTAGCGACAGAGAGAATTTTAAATAGGATTGAAGTTAGTACAAACTATAAAAAACTTGGAACAGTCGAAGCAGGCGGTTATATTTGGCACACTACCGGATCGGGCAAAACATTGACCAGTTTTAAAACGGCGCAGTTAGTGAGCAAATTGCCATACATAGACAAAGTGGTGTTTGTTGTTGATCGCAAGGACTTGGATTATCAGACCATGCGCGAGTACGACAAATTTGAGAAAGGCGCGGCCAATAGCAATACCAGCACAGCAATCTTGAAAAAACAACTGGAAGATTCTAATGCCCGCATTATTATTACCACCATTCAAAAATTGGATCGTTTTATCGCACGCAATACGGGGCATATTATTTTTGGCGGTCATGTAGTTCTTATTTTTGACGAATGTCATCGTTCGCAGTTTGGCGATATGCATGCCGCGATCACAAAGTCATTCAAGAACTACCATATTTTTGGGTTTACTGGCACGCCAATTTTTGCAATTAATGCCTCTGCGGGTGGGAGGCCTGACCTTAAAACCACCGAGCAAGCTTTTGGCGACAAATTGCACACCTACACTATCGTGAATGCAATCGCCGATAAAAATGTATTACCATTTAAAGTTGACTATGTTTCTACGGTTCGTGAGGCCGAGAATATTAAAGATAAGAAAGTAAGCGATATTGATCGTGAGGCGGTACTCGCATCCCCTGAACGGTTGGCAAATATAGTGCGGTACATTCGCGATCATTTTGACCAAAAGACCAAGCGCAATAGTTTTTATAAGCTGAAAGATCGCCGATTGGCGGGGTTTAATTCTATTTTTGCTGTTTCATCTATCGATGTGGCAAAGAAGTATTACGCCGAGTTTAAAAAACAACTCGCGGATGTACCGAGTGATAAAAAACTTAAGGTGGCAACGATTTATAGCTTTGGAGTTAATGACGAAGATGCGGATGGAATGATTGATGAAAACTCCGAGGATACAAGCGGGCTCGATGTTAGCTCAAGAGATTTTCTTGATAGCGCTATTGCTGATTATAATGTGATGTTTAGTACATCCTACGATACTTCGTCTGATAAGTTCCAAAATTATTATAAAGATGTCAGCTTGATGGTGAAAAACCGCGAGGTTGATATTCTTATCGTGGTCAATATGTTTTTGACCGGTTTTGACGCGACAACTCTCAATACCTTGTGGGTGGATAAAAATCTGCGTTTGCACGGTTTGCTTCAGGCGTTTTCGCGCACGAATCGGATTTTAAATAGCGTAAAAACATTTGGAAACATCGTTTGCTTCCGCAATTTAGAGAAAGCAACCAATGAATCAATCGCGCTTTTTGGTGACAAAGAGGCGAGCGGTATCGTGCTTTTGAAAGCATATGGCGATTATTACAGCGGCTACAATGATGGCGGTAAGGAAGTGCGCGGTTATGTCAGTTTAGTGGCCGAGCTTTTGGAAAAATTCCCTGTCGGGCAAAGGATTCTGGGCGAGCAAAACCAAAAAGATTTTATCAAACTTTATGGAGCGGTTTTGCGCGTGCGCAATATTCTGACAACTTTTGACGAGTTTGCCGGAAATGAAATTTTGACCGAGCGCGATGTTCAAGATTATCACAGCATGTACATCGATTTGTATAACGAATTCCGTAAAGGAATCGAAACGGATAAGGAGAATATCAACGACGACCTAGTGTTTGAAATGGAGCTTATAAAGCAGGTGGAAATCAATATTGATTATATCCTAGGTCTCATTAAAAAATATCACGAAGACCATACTAAGAATCGCGAATTATTGGTTGATATTAATAAAGCAATAGACTCGAGCATCGAATTGCGCAACAAGAAAGACCTTATCAATCAGTTCATTTCCTCGCTAGATGTTCATTCGGTGGTTGATGATGATTGGCAAAAATTTGTTAAGGGCAAAAAAATTGATGAGCTTGAACAAATTATTGCGAGCGAGAATTTGGATCATGATGCAACCTATGCGTTCGTGCAAAATGCATTCAGAGATGGCAACTTGGCAACGACTGGCACAGCAATCACTAAGGTTCTGCCGCCCGTGACGCGCTTTTCTCCTACTGGCGAGCGCACAAAAAAACGCGAGAGTGTTTTGGGAAAATTGACAAGTTTTTTTGAAAGATTTTTCGATATTTCGGGTGGCAAGTTTTTTGAATAAAATATAAACACATTCAAGCAATCAACGATTGAGATATTAAAAAAGGCAGGAACGCCTTTGCACCATACCGAAATTACTCGGTTGGCTTTGGAAAAATACGAGCATCGATTGGACATTAAAAGAAACCGTCCGTGCCAAGCTTCGCATATACGTTAAGAAATTATTGAATAAATACGGCTACCCGCCGGATAAGCAGGAAGGAGCAACCAAGACCGTCTTGGAGCAAGCTGAGGTTTTGTGCGCCGACTGGAGCGGGGAATAAAAAATTTATGGAAAATAAAAATCCAAAAATTAATATACAGTCTAATGGCGGGGGAAATTTGCAATGGGTAGATATCCAGGGTGTCGACATAGAAAATAATGGCAATACGAGTATGAGCGAGATAAATTTGAAGGATAGCGGTTATAGTAATGAGAAGAGCGGGATCACGAATGTGGAAGGTAGATTGAATACCAACTCTTCAATTAGGAATGAAGGTCTTTTTAATATTAAAAAGACAGGAGAGGTTAATATCTTTCGCGTTAGTAAGTTTAAAAAAGACCATCCAATTTTTTTCTGGTCAGCTATTTTTGGGATAATTAGCACGATTTTAACCTTTGTCGGTTTGTTGCTAAATTTATTTCTAATCCAATAATAAAAAAATATGAGTTTCAATTTTAAACAGTTAAAAGAAAAAGCGTTACTTCTATTTTTACTGGATGTTATTCTCCTTGTTGCTCCGGGGATAGCAATTTTGTTCATTTTTTTCAGAGACATATTTTTATCTCTTGATTGGGTCAAATTAATTTTGTTATCAATATCGATCACAGCTCCTTTTACTTTTTTGAATATGTTATTGGTTCCTGAGTTAGACAAGGATTACGACCCAAATCGTAAAGATGAATTTTTCTATGGTTTTTCAATCGCTGCAACGATTACAGGGCTGTTTTTCTATATGTTTTTACCATTTAGCTACCTATATAATTGGGGAGCTGGACAACTATTCCAAGGTTTAGTTACGGTAGAGCTGTTATTTTTAATTATAATATTTTTTAAATCAACGTTCGGATGGCTAAAAAGAAAATTTTGGATTAAGAAAAAATAGTGCTAAATTTTAAACCATGTTAAACCTTAAAATAAATTGGTGGGAATCTTTTATCACACTTTGGCCTCTTTTGGCGATATTCGCAGTTCTCTTATTTTTAAAGATATTCTTAGAGATAATTTTACCGAGTTGGATTCATCGTTGGTTGTCTCATAAAAGTTTTGTTCGAGGAGAAAAATGGAGGTCGGACCGGGATTTGATCCGATGGTTAAGGGGAATGAAACCTGGCGAGTTTGAAGAGTATGTCGCAGATCTTTTTTCGCGATTGGGATTTAAGACGGAAACCGTTGGGCGATCCCATGATGGCGGGATAGATGTCATTGCCGAAAAAGAAGGTATCAAGCATTATATCCAGTGCAAAAAGTTTATAACCCAAGAGGCTGGCGTCGGAGCGGTTCGTGATTTTTACGGTGCGATTGCCGATCATTTGGCTCAAGGGAAGGGATATTTTATCACTACCAACAAATTCACACTTGAAGCGGAGAAATTCGCGGAAGATAAACCGATAGAATTGATAGATGGACAAAAAATTATTAAATATATAAGACTTGTCGAAAAGGAAAACAACGGGTCAGAATTTTTGTCGAGAGAAGCGACTATAAATAAATGTCCGCGATGTGGGGGAACCATTGTTAAAAGAAAGGGAAAATTTGGGAGATTTTATGGTTGCTCAAATTATCCAAAGTGCCGCTTTACTAAAGGGCTATAGCTCTGGAATAACGGTTCGGCGGGAAGCTTAGGAACTTCCGTTGACAGGATAGAGTTTGGTTTGGAATTTACTTTTTAATTTTAAAGAACAATTTAACCCATGAACCAGAAAAAATTTGATTTGGAGAAAGAGGAGGATGTTGGGATTTCCAAGATCTTAGATTCTGGACTTGAAGAAGCTTTTTTGCGAGATGGATCGAATCGCGTTTTACCGGGCGGTTATTTGTTTTTCGATACAGAGACGACGGGGCTTCCGCGCAGATGGAATGCGCCGCAGAGCGATTTTGATAATTGGCCAAGGATCGTCCAGATTGCATGGGTGTCTTGTGATCTTGACGGCAAAGAAATATCGCAAAGCAACTTTATCATCAGGCCCGAGGGCTTTTCGATCCCGCGGGAAGCATCTTTGATCCATGGGATCACAACGGAACGAGCTGTGAGAGAGGGAGTTTCTTTGGCCGGAGCACTTGCATCGTTTGGTCAAGCAATCGATCAAGCGGAATGCATTGTTGCCCATAATATAAGTTTCGATGAAATGGTTGTTGGTGCTGAATTTTTACGAAATAATATACCAAACAACATTGCGTCGAAACGGATGATTTGTACGAAAGAGGTATCCACAAATTTTTGCGCTATTCCGAGAGTTAACGGTTTTGGCGGTTATAAATGGCCGAAACTTTCAGAACTCCATGTTAAGTTATTCGGTGCGGAGTTCGAAGATTCTCATAGCGCGTTTAATGACGTAAGAGCTACGGCAAGATGTTTTTGGGAGATGAGGAGGCGCGGCATAATATAAAAATTTTAATGTTCCCAGGGGAGAGAATAAGAAACGGCGGTTTTGGCGGGAACGGCGCGCTATCGCTGAAGCACGCGCATAGCGGTACAATTTGGTTTGGCGCGTCTCAAGCCGCCTAACAAATAGGGCGGTTTTTTGATAGAATAGACCAGCGCGGCGGTAGCAATCAAAAAAGGAGGAGAGGATAGCGATCTTAAACGGATGGAAAATGAAAATTATAGCGCAAATTTTTAATATATTTTTGTTGGGACTGGTCGCCGGGGCGATCCCGGGGCCAGTGATAGCCGCGGCTTTTACCGAGGCTTTGAGAAGCGGTTTTTCGAAGAGCTTGAGGGTTGTTTACAGATCGTTCGCGTCCGAGGTGATCATAGCGTCTTTTATACTGGCTATATTTTTTTCGTTCGATATCGATCCAAAGTTTTTCTACGGTGTTTCTTTTATCGGTGCGGCGGTGCTGGCTTGGATGGCTCTCCAAGTCTGGAAGGTCAAAGAGATCGGCGGCAATGAAGAAATTTTTACTTTCCGGAAAGTATTTTTGTTGATGCTGGGAAACGGCCTTCTCTGGATTTTTTGGGTCACCATCTGCGTGCCGCAAGCGTTTTTGCTGGACAAAGCGATCGCCGGAGGAAACATTTTGTTCCTGGTTCTTTTCGAAGCGGGATGGCTTCTGTCCACGGTTTCCACGGTTTTTGTTTTTTCCCGTTTTCGGGAGCTGCTGATCAAGAAAAAAATCGTGCCGATAGTTTTTAAATTTTTCTCGATTTTGCTGATATTTTTTGCGGTGAAGATGCTGGTCGAGAGCGCAGTTTATCTGACAGCCAGATGATATAAAACTGATAACATTTCAGAAACAAGCGGAAGGCTGGTAAAATAACAATATATGATCAAAGGGATAATATTTGATATGGTTGGGCCGCTGCTCCAGAAAGATCCTGGGTATGTTTTTGATGATGTTGTTGAAACGGCGGAAAGAATGCGGGGTCTGTTCACGGATGACGAAGAATTCGTTCTGGCTCTTGGCAAGAACGAGATTACGCAGAAATATCCGCGAGAAGAGATCGCTAAAAAAATAGTTTCAAAGTATCGCAAGATCCCGGAAATTTGGAGCGAGTTGTTGCCGAGGCTCAAAGGGGTTTACGGTCTTGGCGTTATAAACAACGGGACGGCCATAACGGTTCCGCATTTTAAAAAGGAAAATAATTTTGCTGAATTCTTTTCGATCTTCATCAATTCATCCGAAGTTGGGTTGGAGAAGCCGGACAGAAGGATATATCTCATGGCTCTTGAGCAAATGAAATTGAAGCCGGAAGAGGCTGTCTTTATCGACGACACGGAAGAAAATGTCTTGGGGGCCAAGAAGGTCGGGATGCAGGGGATATTATTCACCGACTATCAAAATTTGATGATCGATTTAAAATCGCTGGGTGTTGATCTAGCGTCGGATCAATAGACAATTTACGATCGGGAAAGGCTTTATTCTCAAGGCAAAACAGGCCAATTGTTGTATATTAGGTAAAATTTGTGTATTATTAATGCATAAATTAAACTAAAAAATCATAATTTATGATCATAAACCGTTTTTTTTCTCAAATTGAGCCATTATTGCAGGCTAACAAAGTCTTAGTGATCTACGGCCCGCGGCGCGTGGGTAAAACTACGTTATTAAATGAATTTTTGCGGACGACAAAATTGAAATACCGCTTAGATTCCGGTGAAAATATCCGGATTCAGGAAATCTTAGGATCAAATGATTTCAAAAAGATCGGTGAATATGTAGCCGATAATGAATTAATCGCGATCGATGAGGCGCAGCAGATCGAAAATATCGGCATGGGATTGAAAATTATCGTTGACCAATTTCCGGGAATTAAAGTTATCGCTACTGGGTCATCAAGTTTTGATCTGGCTAATCAAATCGGCGAACCGTTAGTCGGCCGGAAGAGGACGATAAATCTTTATCCGTTCGCGCAGTTGGAATTGGCAGAGAGCCAAAGCGTTTTCGATTTGAAGCAAAAACTTGAAGATTTTCTTTTGTACGGTTCTTACCCAGATGTTTATTTGGCTAAGACTAAAAATGAAAGAATCACTGCCCTTAATGAAATTGTTGACTCTTATCTTTTGAAAGACGTATTGGCGCTGGAAGGCGTGAAGAAGCCAAGAGTTTTAGTTGACCTGGTTAAGATGTTAGCGTTGCAAATCGGAAACGAAGTATCTCTTGCCGAATTGAGCAGAGAACTAAGCGTTGATTTGCGTACGGTAGAAAAATATTTAGATATTTTAGAAAAAGGTTTTGTGATAATCTCGGCCGGAGCATTGAAGAGAAATTTGCGAAACGAGATCCGCGGAAAGAAAAAATATTATTTTTACGATAATGGCATAAGGAATGCCTTGCTTTCCCAATTCAACGAATTGAATTTGAGAAATGACGTCGGCGGGCTATGGGAGAACTTTGTTTTTGTTGAGCGGTTGAAAACGCGTGTTTATAAGAACATTCACGCCAATTATTATTTTTGGCGGACCTATGAGCAAAAAGAGATCGATCTGATCGAGGAATATGACGGCGTTTTACATGGCTACGAATTTAAGTGGAGCGGCGGTGCGGCCAAACCTAAAGTTTTTTTGGAAAATTATCCGCAATCGGTTTTTGAAGTTATAAACAGGGATAATTATATTGATTTTTTAACAAAGTGATCTCTGTAAAAAATTGCGCCTACTTTGATCTTCCGTAAGACATGGGTTAGAGTTGGCGCTATTTCTCAAACAAATATGAAAAAGAAATTTGGTTTGCCGCTGGTGAACGCGCATACTCATGCGGCTATGATCGGTTTTCGGGGAATGGCCGAAGGTGTGCCGCTGGAGAAATGGCTGGATGAATATATCCTTCCGGCCGAGACAGAACAGGTTAACCCGTCTTTTGTTTACGAGCAAACCAAGATCGCCATAAGGGAGATGCAAAGGGACGGGATACAAGCTTTTTCCGATATGTATGTTTTCGAAGATGAGGTTGCCAGAGCCGCGGAAGAATTAAAAATGAAAGCCGTTATCGGAGAAGGAATAGTGGATTTTTCCAAGTTAAGCGGGCGGACATCCAAAGAAGCTTTGGAGGCCACGGAAAAACTTTTAAACAAATACAAGAATAGCGAGTATGTTTCCGTAGCGGTTGCTCCGCATTCGACCCGTACCGTTTCGGTGGAAGATCTTCTGGCCGCGAAAGATCTGGCCAGGAAATACGGGGCCATATATCATATACATTTGGCGGAGACCAAAATGGAAGTTGAAGAATGCTTGAAAAAGAACAAAGCTACCCCTGTCGGATTTTTGGAAAGGCTGGGAGTGCTCGATGATAAAACAGTCTTGGTCCATTGCGTCTGGTTGACCGATGAAGATATCGAAATTTTGGCCAGAAGAAAAGTTAACGTGGTCCACTGCCCTTTGAGCAATTTAAAGCTTGGATCGGGGATCGCGCCGGCCGCCAAAATGCTTGAGCGGGGAATAACGGTGGCGCTCGGTACGGATGGGGCCGCCAGCTCGAATCGTTTGGATATTTGGGAGGCGGGGAAAATAGCTTCTCTTTTACAAAAAGGGATGCTCAACGACCCGACAAAGATCCCGGCCAAAGAAGCGGTCAAAATGATGACGGTCAACGGCATGAAGGCATTGGGGATAAAAGAAATAGGGGGAAAAACGATCGTTGATATCGAGAAAGAATTATCCGAGGGAGGCGATTACGGGTTTCTTTACGAGTTGAACGCGGAGGAGATAGATTTTTCCAAATAGCGCGGGTCAGGATCGTAGCAGAAGCCAGCATCTGGCCATACCGAGTTTAAATTTTTAATGTAAGTTTTCATCCAGAAATTGATCGATAACAAAATGGCGCCAGCTCTTGTTTCCTTATCGTTTACTTGTTAAGGTTTTAAATATCCAATATGCCTATCAGCAACGAATTATTTTATATCTTAATTTTCTTTTTCACGGTTAATATCGCGGCTTTTTTGGCTATGTTCGCGGATAAGATCAAATCCGTCAGGCCGGGGGCGCAGAGGATTTCGGAGGGGATGCTGTTTTTTCTGGCAACGGCCTTCGGCAGTATCGGGGTTTACGCGGGGATGTTCTCTTTCCGGCACAAAACGCAAAAGTGGTATTTTTTGATAGGCATCCCGCTGGCGATGATCCAGAACGCCGCGACGCTTTACTTTGTTTATTCTCTTTCTTCGGGCAAGCTGTCGGGGCTGTAGGGGATAAGCCGCAGAGTTGAGAGAGATCAAAGATCGATCAAATATCCGCCCGAACGGGCGGATTTTTTTGGCTGGCAGATGCGGTCTATCCATATAAGATCGACTTTGGCCTGGCAAACGATGTTTTTGCCCGCCGGCCCGAGATATTTTTTGATATGGGTTTTATCGTGTATAATTTAAGCTATATGCTATCTGAAAGAAAAAAGATCCGGCCAAGAGAGACTATTTTAAAAAGAGCTCGCGATCTTGGTAAATCCACAGAGCTTTTTGTCCAAAAGGAAGCCGCGAGCGCTTTATCTTCTTTGTATAAAAAGAAGGCCGAAGTTGTGCTGAAAAAATACGCGGCCCTTTCAAAACTTATATCGAAATATCATTTTGCGAACCAGGAGATAGATTTTATCTTTGAGAATTTTTTTATCGTAGAGTCGACGATCTCGGAAGTGGTGAATTCTTTCAAGAAAAAAGAGGTTAAAAAGCTTCCTCTTGTTTCGCTGCGCGAGGAAAAAGCAATCCGTCTTTACGCCATTTTCGAGGAGTTTTTGGCTATGACGGTCAATAAGGTCGACCGGGACGATCTGCTCGAGTTTCTTACCGGGTATCAAAAAGAAAGTCCCTTATCCATTCAGGAGATCAACTTGGTTCCCGAGGTCATTCGCCTTATTCTTATCGAGAACTTTAGCTCTCTTATAGATGAAGCCTTTAAGAAAATACAGGATTTTAATGAAGCTGAAAAGATTCATACTCTTGTAAAGAAAAAGATCGCTTCATCGGGAGGAGATCCTTCCCGCGCGATCTCTTTTCTCGCTTTGCGTTATAAGTTTATACCTTTCGACCTTGGAGTGTTGCTTCTTGACCGTTTTTCCAAAGAAGGAGCGGCTATGCGCCTTGTGGTTAAATGGATACATCTTAATTTTGAAAAACAAGGGATTGCGGCGGATAAGGTTTCAGTCATCGAAAAAAGGACCCGCGGAAAGCGGCTTGCTTCCTCTTCTAATGCCATAGAATCTCTTCACTGGCTCAATCAGGCGAGATGGGAATCCATATCCGAAAAGATAAATGCTGTCGATGCCGTTTTGGAGGATGACCCCGAAGGGGTCTTTCCGTCTCTTGAAAGAGAAAGCAAGGATCTTTACAGGGGGTCTATTATACGCATTGCGGAAAGGGTTTCCGTCCATGAAACCGAAGTCGCCCGCGCCGCCCTTAGTCTTGCCACAAAGGTTCGCCCGAAGGACCATTCGAAAGACGCATCTGTCAAAAAGAACGTCGGATATTATCTTGCGGACCAATCAGGGATAGAGATGCTGGAAAAGGAGATGGGCTATATTCCGACTAGGTGGGAAAATTTTTATAGAATGGCGGCCAATAATTCCCAGAGGGCGTATTTCGGGACCATCGGTTTTTTCTCTTTCCTTATTTTTTTGTCTATTCTTTCGATCGTCGGTCCGTCAAGTTCCGGCGTTGCCGTTTTCTTGTCCTGGTTTTTGATCTCGCTTATATTTTCTTTGGAAATAGGCGTCCATGCGGCGAATGCGCTGTTCGGTCATTTTCTCGCGGTCAGAGGACTGCCCCGCATTAAAATAGAAGGGGACGTCGGGAAGAAAAATCGAACGTTCGTAGTTGTGCCTTCCATGCTTCGTTCCGAGGAGTCCGTCAGGGAAATGGCGCAAAAGTTAGAAGTAAAATTTCTTGGAAACAGGGAAAAAAATATTTTTTTCGCGTTGCTGCTCGATCTGAAAGACGCCTCCGAAGAAACTCTTGAAACCGATGCCACTCTTTTTAATTGCGTGGAAACGGAGATCGCGCGCCTTAACGATCTCTACGGAGAGGGAGAAAAAAGATTTTTCGGGCTTGTGCGCAAACGCGTTTGGAATCCGAAAGAAGGGGTTTTCATGGGATGGGAAAGGAAGAGGGGGAAGCTTAGGGAATTTAACGAACTTTTGAGGGGAGAGAAAAAAACTTCTTATATCAACGGGAAAGACGTTTTTTCTGTCGGGAAAGCGCGTTATGTCATTACTCTTGACGAAGATACCGAACTGCCTCACGACACCGCGCGCAAGCTTATAGGGGCCATAATGCATCCGCTTAACGCTCCAGTGATCGATGATTCGAACCGGGTCGTTCGCGGATACGGCATCATACAGCCGCGCATCGCAGTCCATTTTAGCTCGGCGTTCAGATCCGTTTTTTCGCGCCTTTTTTCTTCCGGGTCGGGGATAGACTCATATTCCAATTCGGTCTCCAATTTTTATCAGGATCTTTTCGGCAGCGCGCTTTTTTTCGGTAAAGGGATATACGATATCGATGCGGTGGAAACATCCATGTCGGGCAAGATACCGGACAACACGGTGTTAAGCCATGATCTTCTGGAAGGTATTTACGCCCGTGCCGGATTTGCGGGAGATATCGTTTTGTTCGATGGATTTCCTAATTTTTATCATGAGTTCGTTGTCAGGCTTGAACGGTGGACCAGGGGAGACTGGCAAGTTATCGGCTGGCTTTCCAGCCGATTCGGACAAGGCAAATACGGCGTGCCGTGCGAATCATTTTCCGCCATCGATAAATTTAAGATTATTGATAATCTGCGGAGAAGCCTTCTTCCCATAATGTGCGTTCTTGCGATTGTTTTGGGAGCCGCCGCCGGTTTGGATCTCTCCAAGATCAGTACGCTGATTTTGGTTGTTCTCGTTTCTCCCCATGCTTTTCCGTTCATCATCAGTCTTATATTTTTGCATTCCGTTCCTTTCCGAATGCGCTTGCCGAAGGTTGCCAAAGAATTATTCGTAATTTCCGCGCATACGAGCCTTAGCGCGTTCTTCCTTCTTCAGCGAGCATACATATCGGCGCGCGCGATCATTGTTACGCTTATCCGTCTATACTTCACTCGAAAGAATCTTCTTCAGTGGAACAATTTCTATGATGTCGGAGCGGTCTTGGCCGGCAGGCTTGGAGAATATTATTTTTCGATGAAGGAAAGCGTTGCCGTCTCCATATTTTTCTTTTTCTTTTTTGCTGGCCGGGGAAAGGCCGATCTTTGGCTTATGGCGTGGCTCGCCATCTGGTGCGCGGCGCCGATGATCGCGTTTTTGATAAGCAGACCGGCCAGAAAGAAAACGCTTAGGGAAAAAGATGTTCCGTTCGTGCGGACGGTCGCGTACAGGAACGCTCTTTATTTTTTAGACAACGCAAAAGAGGAAACTCATTGGCTGATACCGGATCATATCCAGGAATATCCAAAGCTTCCGGAAGGGTCAAGGGTTTCTACCTCGCCCACGAACATCGGAATGCACATAATGTCCCTTATCTCCGCGCTTGATCTCGGGTATATGTCGCCGTTGCGTTATGCGGACAGGACGGAAAAAATATTTTCCAGCCTTTCTTGCCTTTACCGTTATCGCGGCCATTTGGTTAATTGGTACGATATCAAAGATCTCCAGCCTCTTAATCCGCAATACGTATCAAGCGTTGACAGCGCTAATTTTCTTGTTTCTCTCCTCGCCGCCGGGCAGGCATACGCCGAAATGCCAAGGCGCCTTATAGCCAGCGATTCGGTTTTCAAAGGGTTGACCGACGGGATGTTGGTTTTTATGGAAGATGCCCGTGCTTTAAAGCGGACGCTTCCCAGGCCATTGAGAAGAAAGGTGCAAGAGATGGTTCTGTCCGCCCGCCAGATCGTTGCCGCAGGCGAGAAGTCTTTAGGCATATCTTCTTCGTACGATCATTTCAGCAGGCTTCTGTCCTTCCATGAGGGTTTTTCGGATATTCTTAAAAAGATACAGAGTTTTCCGTCCGAAGAGAGCCGGCCGGTCTTGGATCCTCTTTTGTTCTCTATTGAAAAGGTCATCGAAATGGCCGAAGACCATATGATGTCTCTTCAAGCTTTGGTGCCTTACGTAAAACACAGAGATGCTTCGGTCGGGCTCTATGCTTCCCAGGACGAGGCCGCCATCGATATCGTGAGCAAGGCGGAGGAATGCGTTTTTTCCATCGTGAGCCTTGAAGATATCGCGGTCCTGAAGCCTTTGTCGATCAGGGGCCTGGAGTTCGAAGAAAAAATTTCCAAAACATCTTTGAAGGCCGAATCAAAAGAATTCTTGATAGGATGGTATAAAAAGCTTATTGAAGACGTCGATTTTGGAGCCCAAGCGGCCCGTGAAATGATCTCTTCTCTGCAAAGATCGAAAGAGTCTTCCATGCATTATATTGAAGATGCTGACTTTGCGTTTTTTTATGACAAAGAAAAAGAGCTGTTCCATATCGGATACAACGTTGCTTTGGATAAGATCGACAAGGCTTGCTACAACTTTATCGCGTCGGAGGCAAATTCCGTGAGTTTTATGGCGATACTCAAAAAGGATGTTCCTCAAAAGCATTGGTTCTATCTCAGCAGAACGTTCGCGCGGTCCGGCGGATTGGTCTCGCTTGTTTCTTGGGGAGGGTCTCTGTTCGAGTATCTTACGTCTTTGATATTTTTTCCCGTTCATCCGGAAAGCTTGCTTGGAAGAACCGCCCGGTCGGCTATTAAGATACATATGCAAGACGCCCGGCGAAGAAATTCCCTCTGGGGAATGGGCGAGTCGGCATACTGTCAAATTGAAGAGAACAAACAATATAAATATCAGGTGTTCGGCAGTCCGAAGATCGGGCTTAAGCGTAATTTGATAGACTTTCTTGTGGTAGCTCCTTATGTGTCCGCCTTGGCCATGCCTTTTTTCCCGAATGAAGCAGCTAGTAATTTGAAAGGATTCTCGCGGACAGGATGCAGGGGGAAATATGGATTTTACGACTCTCTTGATTATTTTGGCGGCGCAGAGGAGAACGAAAGAAAGCCGATGGCGGTAAAAACATATTATGCCCACCATCAAGGCTTTACTCTTGCCAGCCTTGTCAACGTTCTTGAAGACGGCCGTATCCAAAAACTTTTTCATTCCCATCCGATGGTCCAGGCGCTTGATATCCTGTTTGAAGAAAAAATGCCGGAGTTTCCGATCGCGGAGCCGCTTTCCACTCCTGCCTATTCGTCCCTTCCTTACGGTAAAATATCCAATGTTCGAGATACCGGGCTTGAAAGCAAGCGTTTTATACCTGCTCGTACGACATCTCCCCGCCATGCTTTCATTTCGAACGGTTTGTATTCGATCCGGCTGACAAGCGGAGGCGCAAGCGCGAGCTCTTATAAAGAGATCGCGCTTACCCGTCCCAGCCTCAATGAAGAGTTCGAAGCGGGAGGAGCGTCTTTTTTCCTTCGGGATAGAAAAACAAAGAATATATATTCTTTGTCGCCGAGGGATATGCAATCCAGCCACAGACAGAAAGTTGTTTTTTACGAAAACAAAGTTGAATATTTGTCTTTTGGCAATACTTTTGACAGTACTGTTTCCGTTTCCGTCGATCAGCATCTGCCAGTCGAGGTAAGAGAAATATCGATACGCAATAATGGATCATCCATTCTTGATTTTGATCTGATGGCGTATGCCGAAGTGTCTCTTGCCCAGCCGAGCCAAATTTTTCATCATCCTCATTTCCACCATCTTCTTGTCCAAGCGGAAGCGACAGTAAAAGATAGCGCGGTGATCTTCCATCGTCCGCATCCTCTGGACAGATCAAAGATGATCTATTGCGCTCATATGCTCGTGTCCCAGAATTTTCAAAAAAGGCCGTTGGCTCTTTCCGCTTCAAGAGAGGAGGCGCTTGATCGTTTTTCCCATACGCCGTCTTTTGATCTTGCTCCGCGGCAGAAGAACGAAAAATATTCCGCGCCTATCGATCCCGCGTCCCGCATCGTTTCCGGATTTGATATTCTTCCCGGCGAGAGCGCTTCCGCGGCATGGATACAAATCGCCGCTGATTCTTATAAAGAGGTCCGCAGGCTTATTAAAAAGTATAAGAGACCATCTTCCGCTCTCGCGGTCGCATCGTCGGCCATTTCGGCGAGCGCTTCGTCCACCAGAGCATTGGGCATATCCCAAGAGCAAAGCGTTATTTTTCAGGATATAGCCTCGCAAGTTCTTGCCGGATCGGCGAAGGAATTTTTGCACAGGGCGTCGGACGAGCCGCTTGTGCGTTCTCTTTGGAAAGTGGGGATATCGGGCAATTACCCGCTTGTCCTTTTCTTTATTCGGGACGTGGAAGATATGCAGATATTAAAACAGGCGGTGCAATGTTACGAATACTGGAAATCGAAGGGGATAGAAATAGATATAGCGATTCTGAACAACCAGCCGGGAAGCTATCTTAAAGTATTGGACGACGAGGTTGATTTTATGATCAGCCAGGCGAAAGATAACGTTTCGAAAAAAGAGGGAAGTTCCATCTATCAGGTGAAATCCGATCTGATCTCCTCCGAGGACAGGGAAGCGCTTGTCTCTATCGCCCGATTTGTCGCGGACAGCCGAAAGGGAACCATTTCCGAAATAGTGGATAAAAGATATAATCTCGCGGCAAACATAAGAACGCAAAAATTCTCTCCTTTACTGAAACCGTATGAGCGTAAATATCCGGGAATAATCGCCCCCAAACTTTCGTTCCCCAACTCATGGGGAGGGTTCGACGCGGCTGCCGGCGAATACGCCATGACCGTTTCTTCCGATCGGATGCCTCCGAACTCATGGAACCACATTATCGCCTTTGAAGACTTTGGCACGGTCGTTTCCGACTCGGGTTCTTCGTACACGTGGTCAAAAGACAGCCATGATAATAGGATAAGCGCTTGGACCAATGATGCTCTTCTTTACCGGAGCGGCGAGATCGTTTATCTGCGGGATGACGATACGGGAGAGATATGGAACCCAACGCCTCTTCCCGTAAAAACACAGGAACCTTTTCTGATTCGATACGGATTCGGTTACGCTTCATACGAGAATTCGTATTCGGACATGGATCAAAAATTGACCGTATTCGTTCCTCGCGGCGATACGGTAAAGGTCAGTTTATTGTCCCTCAAGAATAAAAGCGGCAAAGACCGCCGGTTTACCCTTTATTATTATCTCGAACCGTCCGTCGGCGTGTTAAGGGACCATTCCCGCGACCGTATTTTTTTCGACTACGACCAGGCCGGACAGGCTATGTTCTTCGGCAACGAGTTCAGGAACCAGATGGCCGGGAGGATGGCTTTCGCGTTTTTCGGCCAGGAAGGGGAGGTCGGCTGGACGAACGACAAGAGGGAGTTCATCGGAAGGAGCGGTTCGTACGAATCGCCTCAAGCCCTCAAGAGATCTTCGCTGTCCAACTCTGTGGCGTGCAGACCGGAAAATTGCATAGCAATTTCTTTAAAAATAAATATTCCTGCCGGCAAAGAGGTCGAAATGCCGATCTTTGTCGGAGAAGCCTCTTCTCTTGAGCAGGCGAGGCAAAAAGTTTTGTCCTGGAAAAACAGCGGGTGCCACAGCGAGGCCCTTGCTCAAGTTAAAGACTTTTGGAAACAGAAGCTGGGCAAGGTTTCCGTTAGGACCGGCGATCAGGCCATAGATCTTCTTATGAACGGATGGCTGATCTACCAAACTATTTCATCGAGGATATACGCGAAAACAGGTTTTTCCCAGCCATCGGGAGCATATGGTTTCAGGGACCAGCTGCAGGATGTCTGTTCGCTTATTTGGTCCGATCCTTCTTTCGTCCGGGAATTTATTCTCAAGGCCGCATCGCATCAGTTCAAAGAAGGAGACGCTCTTAATTGGTGGCATGACTATAATATGTTCGGCATCCGGACCGTTCTTTCCGACCATCAACTGTGGCTTGCGTACGCTCTTTTCGAATATGTCAAAGCAACGGGAGATGTTTCCATCCTCGAAGAAGAAGCTTCGTTCCTTGAGGGGCCGGCTTTGTCTTTCGCCGACAGAAAAGAGTGGACCGGAATTCCTGAAATTTCTTCCGAGAAAGCGTCCGTATTCGAACACGCTATGCGCGCGATCGAGAAGAGCTGTGTGTTCGGCGCGCACGGCTTGCCTCTTATGGGTCTTAGCGATTGGAACGACGGTCTTAGCCGGGTGGGAAACCAAGGCAAAGGAGAAAGCGTCTGGGTGGCATGGTTTTTATTGAGGCTTATCGACATTGCTTTGCCGCAGCTTAAAGAGCGCGGCCAGATCGAGAGGATGAACAAATTTTTTGATATCCGTTCGGCCGTAAAACAGGCGATAGAAAAATTTGCCTGGGACAAGCAATGGTATCGAAGAGCATTTTTCGATAATGGCTCCGTCCTTGGTTCCAGGTCTCTCAAAGAATTCAAAATAGATTCCGTGGCCCAGTCGTGGTCTGTCCTTTCCGGCCAGGGAGATGAAGAAAAATCAAGAACGGCGCACAGATCGATGTTTAAAATGCTTTTCAAAGAAAAATATTTTTCCCTTATCGATCCGGTGCTCAAGAACGGTTCTATCGATCCGGGATATATACGCGATTATCCCGCGGGGATCAGAGAGAACGGATCTCAATATAATCACGCCGCTCTTTGGGCCGTGCAGTCATACTCGCGCATCGGCGAGTACGACACGGCTGAAAAGATACTCAAGCTTATCAATCCTATCGAACGTTCGAACACAAAAGAAAAAGCTTCCGAATATCGCATCGAGCCTTATGTGATCGCATCCGATATTTATGGAGGAGAGCACGCGGGCAGAGGCGGCTGGTCATGGTATTCGGGTTCGTCCGCGCTGATGTATACGACGATCCTGGAACATATTTTAGGGGTACAAAGGAAAGGCTCCGTTCTGTCCGTTTCGCCGCACATACTCAAGACCATGAAAGAACCGGCAATAACCCTGCCGTGCGGCAAGGCTAGCTATCATATTACGATCAGGAATCCGAAGGGAATTTACTCAAAAGTTCTATCCGCCCTTCGCGATAACATGGAATGCGACCCCTCGCAGATACCTTTCATCGACGACGGAGAAGAACATCAGATCATAATAACGCTTGGATAATTAAAATTGAAAAGTTAATTTTAAATAATTATTTTTTCATGGAAAAATTGCTGTTGAAAGTATCCGGCCTCTACGGGTTAGAGCTTAAATTGGTCCGTAAAGTGGAGAGCGGTTTTTTGAGCGAGAATTATATTCTTGAGGGCGGGGATATAAAATATTTTTTAAAGAAATATCGGTTTGACGACCAGGCCAGGATCGAGGAGATACATTCGGTCAAGAAATATTTTTTTGACGGGGGAGTGCCGGTTATCTTTCCCTTGCAAACACGCGACGGAAGGACGTTCTTTCCGCTTGAGGGCGGATATTACGCGCTTTTTCCTTTTGTGGACGATAACCAATTCGAAACGGAAAAACTTGCGGACGAGTCCATAGATTCTTTGGGCGAAACTTTGGGGAAGATACATCTTTTGGGAAAAAATGCGGACCTGGAAATAAAAGAATGTTTCAAACCGTGGGACAGGGAGGCGACTCTCGAGAAGATCAAACTTATCATTGACCAAATGGGAAACAGAAAGCCTCTAAGCGATTTTGACAAATTGGCATTCAGGAATATAGAAATGAAAAAGAGGCTTGTCTTTTTAAACAAAATAAAATGCGAAGACCTGGATATGCCCAGCGATCATTTGGTTCACGGCGATTATCTCGTCCATAATGTTTTCTTCGGCGAGAATGGCAAAGTGTCGCATGTGTTCGATCTTGAAAAGGCCGATCGCGCCCCGAGGTCTTACGAGCTTTTTCGATCGATAACGTACAGCTTCTTTGGCGGAGACATCGGTCCGGACAGCCTTGCGCGGGCGAAAAGATATTTCGACGCTTATTCAAAGGTTTACCCTATATCCAAAGAAGAAGCCAAAAAGGGATTGATGCTGTCTTATTTGAAATCTATCCATAGAGTCTGGGTGGAAGGCGAACATTACTTAAAAAATATCGACCGAGTGGACGGCTTTCTATTGGCCGATTTCAACCGTACCAAATATTTGTCGAATAATTTGGACGAGTTTGAAAAATTTTTGACTGCGTAAATATTGTTAAGATGAAAAGATGAGAACAGTTTTGTCCGTCTATTCGGAATATAAAATAATGCCGAGCCTTCAGCGGCATCAGCTTCGCGTTGCCTCTGCGGCAAAGATAATATGCGATTCCATTTCATCATCTCTTGATCGAGAAGGCATTATTACCGTTTGCCTTTTCCACGATATGGGCAATATCATCAAGTCCGATTTGGGGTATTTTTTGGATTTTCTGGAACCGGAAGGATTGGAATATTGGCAAAAGGTCAAAGATGAATACGTAAACAAATACGGACCCGACGAAAAGATCGCCACGGACAGCATCTGCCGCGAGATCGGACTGTCGGATGTCTGGATGGATCATCTCAACTTTGTTGGATTTTCAAAGATCAAACAAGTTTTTTTGAGCGATTCTTTGGAAAAAAAGATTTGCTGTTACGCGGACCAGCGGGTCGGGCCTTACGGCGTGCTTTCCATAGACGAGAGATTAGCAGAAGGAAGAAAGCGTTACGAGGGGAAAAAGGAACTTTATGCCGCCGAGGAATTCGAGGAGGCGGCCCGAACATTAAAGAATATCGAATCGCAAATATTTTCCCGCGCCTCAATAAAACCAGAATTCGTTAGCGACGAAAGCATCCAATCTTTAATTTCCGCCTTGTCCGAAAAAGAGATCGGAGAGATATAAGATGCTTGGAGAAGAGCAACCTCCGTTTAACCGCCTTACGTCTCTGGCGGTTTTTTGATAAAATGTACATATTCTATGGAAACCAACGTTTTTCCCGTTTTTTCCGAGCCGGTGCAGATCGAGTTCAGGAACTATTTGACCGGACAGATGATGTCGCTTAACAGCGCTGATTTTTTGTTTGAATGTTCGGAGGAGAATGTCAGGCAGATCGCCGCGATATGCAGCCAAAAGAATATATATGACCGTTTGTTCAAGCCCAGGCTTAACGGCCAGCCGTACACCATCGAGAGCGCTAGGGATTTTGTCCATTGGTCCAGAAAGGGCTGGCTGGAAAAAACGCATTTCGTTTTTTTGGTAAAAGATATCAAAGACCAGATAGTCGGTTCTTTGGACATAAAGTCGTCCGATCTGAACGAGGCGCCGATAGGGTATTGGGCCAGCGAGCATGCGCGCGGTTTTATGACCAATGCCGTTTTGGCGTTGTGCAAGGCGGCGCGCAATGCCGGTTACAGATCTCTCTATGCCTTGGCGGCCCCGGATAACCAGAAGTCCATAGGCGTTCTGCGCAGGGCCGGTTTTCAGGAAAAAGGAATGGTAGATAAAGACGGGAAAGAACGCGTAAAATATAAGATACTTCTCGGCCGCTAGGCTTATAACTATTATGAAAAAACAGGTATTTGTCGTCCATGGCGGCGAAACGTTCGATACTTATGAAGAATATGTCGAATGCTTGAAGGGATATAAGATCGGTCTTGAAGATATCAGGAACAAAAAGAACAGGTGGAAGAAAAATTTGGGAGAGGACCTTGGAAATGATTTCGAGGTCATCTTGCCCCAGATGCCCAACGAGATGAACGCCAAATATGCCGAGTGGAAAATTTGGTTCGAAAAGTTCTCGCCGTTGCTCAATGAAACAGTTGTCCTCGCCGGCCATTCTTTGGGCGGAATATTTTTAGCCAAATATCTTTCTGAAAATGTTTTTCCAAAAAAGATCATCGCGACATTCTTGATCGCGGCTCCGTATGGCGAGAAGGGATGCAAGCCGACGCTTGGCGATTTTATCCTGCCTCAAAGTTTGGACTTGCTCCAAAAACAGGGAGGTGAAATATTCCTTTATCAGAGCAAAGACGATCCGTTCGTACCTTTTGCCGACTTTGAGAAATACAAAAACGCTCTGCCCGGGGCCAAAGCAGCTGTTTTTGAAGATAGAGGACATTTTCTCCAAAGCAATTTTTTAGAGCTGGCAGATGATATCAAAGCCTTGAACTGGCTTAATTGATCTGCCGGTAAGAAAGTCGTTCGGCGATTTTTTAGCTGGGATGATGCCGCGTCCCGGTTTTTTGAGCGATGGCGGCGCGCGCCAGCTGGACAATTTTTTAAAATAGGGTCAAAAATAAAAGATAACAATTGAGGCCAATAGATCAATGATGAAAGAAAACACTAAAGATAAAAAAGAGGCGGGTCCGAGCCTCCTCGGTCTTTTGCGCCCTTATGCTTTTTGGATAACAGCTCTTGTCGTTTTGACCGTCGCGGCCAGCGGTTTGAACCTTGTCGTTCCAAAAATAATTTCGAACGCCATTGATGCCTACGGCCAAGGGAATTTTGTTTTGCAAATCTTGGTAACAGAGCTTTCCCTAGCAACTATTTTTATCTTCATTCTCACTTATTTGCAAAGCATAGTGCAGACTTATGCCTCCGAGCGCGTTGCCAGAGATCTGCGTTCGCGGCTGATCGAAAAGATATCAACCCTGGAATATTCGTACATCCAGCAAACCACTTCGGCCAAGCTTTTGACCAATCTCACTTCTGATGTGAACGGAGTGAAAATGTTCGTGTCTATGGCAATAGCCTCGATCATCTCTTCGGTTTTCCTTATCATCGGAGCCAGTACGCTTATGCTTTTGATAAATTGGAAGTTGGGGATTACTATTTTGGCTGTTATGCCGGTGATCGGAGGAGCGTTCTTTTTTGTTTTTGGAAGGGTAAAAAAACTTTTTAAAAGATCACAGGAAGCCATTGATTGGCTGAACAAAGTTATCAACGAGAGCGTGCTCGGATCCGCCTTGATACGCTTGGTCAACTCCCAGCAGTCCGAATACGCCAAGTTTGCCGCCGCTAATACCGAGGCAAAAGATATCGGGCTAAGCATTTTGCGCCTTTTTGCCACACTCATTCCGGTCATCAATTTTGCGATGAACGCCGCGGTGATCATTATTCTTGCTTTGGGCGGGAGGTTTATAATTTCAGGAGAAATGACCCTCGGAGATTTTACCGCGTTTATCAATTATCTTACCATCCTTGTTTTTCCTATCGTTATGCTCGGGATGACGAGCAATATGATCGCCCAGGCCACGGCTTCTTACCAGCGCATTTCGCAGGTTTCGACGGCTAGCCGCAAAGAAGACAGCGGCATGGTCACGTCTCCGTTGAGCGGAGATATATCGGTGAAAAATGTATCTTTATCTTTCGGCGAGAGAAAAGCGCTTAAAAATATTTCTTTTTCCATCAAGGCCGGAACGAAAACGGCGATCATCGGTCCGACGGCGGCCGGCAAAACGCAGCTGCTTTACCTTCTTACCGGTCTTATCCAGCCTGACTCCGGCGATATAGAATATGACGGAAAAGATATAAACCAATATGACAAATCTTCTTTGCACAAACAGGTCGGATTTGTGTTTCAAGACAGCATTATCTTTAATCTTACTTTGAGAGAGAACATAGCTTTTAGCAACGAGGCCAAAGACAAGGATATCGAAAAAGCTATCGCCGCCGCCGAGCTTTCTGATTTTATCGACGCGCTGCCCGAGAAACTCGACACTGTCGTTTCCGAGCGCGGGACCAGCCTTTCGGGAGGGCAAAAGCAACGCGTTATGCTGGCCCGGGCATTGGCTCTCGATCCCAAGATATTGCTCCTTGACGATTTTACCGCCCGCATCGACAACAAGACCGAGCAAAAAATATTGGATAATATCCAAAAGAGCTATCCCGGTATTACCCTTATTTCCGTGACCCAGAAGATCGAGCCGATCGAGAATTACGATCAGATAATACTTTTGATGGAGGGAGAAGTTTTAGCGTCGGGAACCAATAGAGAGCTTATGCATAAATCGCCGGAATATATGCAGATATACAGATCGCAGCAAAGCACCAACAACTATGAATTACATACTTAATAAAAACGACGAGCAGAAAAAGAAATTATCGCTGATGGCATCGGTGAAAAAACTGGCTCCTTTTGTCGTGGGAGAAAAGAAAAATATCATAGTGGCGTTCGTTGCTATCATCGCGTCTTCAATGTGCGGACTACTAGCCCCGTTTCTCATCAGCCATGTCATAGACACTTACGTGCAGGCTAAGGATTATCGCGGTATTCTGATCTTTTCTGCAATCCTGTTCGGAGTGGGGCTGATCGAGCTTTTTTCCAATTATCTTCAAACCATAACAATGGGCGGCATCGGACGAAGGCTGCTTTTTAATCTAAGGAACGCCATCTTCACTAAGCTCCAGGAACTACCCGTTGCTTTTTTCAACCAGAACAAGGCGGGAGATCTCATATCCAGGATCAACAACGACACTGATCAGCTGAACCAGTTCATCTCGCAGTCTTTTATGCAGTTTTTCGGCAATATTTTTTATATCATCGGAGCGGGGATCGCGATGCTCTTTCTTAATATCGAGCTCGGGTTGTCCGCCTTGTTGCCAGCGCTGATCGTGCTGTTAATAACGCAGATGATCTCCGCCTGGGTTCAGCGAAAAAATCTCGAGAGTTTGCAGACCGTCGGATCGATGAGCGCGGAGATACAGGAAAGCCTGGAAAATTTTAAAGTCATCGTCGCCTTTAACCGGTTCGATTATTTTAAGAATAAATTCAATGAAGCGAACCAGAAAAATTTTAACGCTTCGATGATGGCCGGGATAGCCAGTAATATTTTCGTTCCTATATATGGCTTGGCTTACGGTTTTGCCCAGCTGGCCGTGATTGCTTACGGCGTCTATTTGATCTCGATCGGTAATTTTACCGCCGGATTGCTTGTCGGTTTTCTTTTGTATCTTAACAATTTTTACAGTCCGTTGAGGCATATGGCGATGATCTGGTCATCGTTGCAACTTGCTTTGGCCGGACTTGATCGCATTTCGGAAATATTGTCCCTTGAATCGGATATGCCTGTTGTTGCGGGAGGAGAAGAAAAGCATTCTGGACCGGTGGTGGAATTTAAAGGAGTATCTTTTTGTTATGCCGACAGCGGAAAAGATGTTTTGAAAAATATTAATTTTAAGTTGGAGAGGGGAAAAACTTACGCGCTGGTCGGTCCGACCGGCGGAGGAAAGACAACGACCGCTTCCCTTATGGCCCGCCTGTACGATCCATCGAAAGGAGAGGTTCTTTTCAACGGAAAAGATGTCCGCTCTTACCAGCCCGGCGACCGGGCGCAGAAAATAGGTTTTATTTTGCAGGAACCGTTTTTGTTCACCGGCACCGTCCGGGACAATATATTATACGGCAACGAAAGATGTAAAAATTATTCCAATGATCAGCTGGCCGCGGCGCTGGAAAAGGCGGGGCTTTCCAAACTGTTGGAAAGGTTCAGCCAGGGGCTTGATACGAAGGTTGCCACCACGGGCGATTCTATCAGCTTGGGGCAGAAACAGCTTATCGCTTTTATAAGAGCTGTTTTGAGAGACCCCGAGTTGCTTATACTCGACGAGGCCACCGCCAATATCGACACGGTCACCGAACAGCTTTTGGAACAGATAATCCAAAAACTGCCGCCGCAGACCACCAAGGTCATCATCGCCCACCGCTTGAACACGATCAACGATGCGGACCAGATATTCTTCGTCAATTCGGGAGATATCACTTTGGCCGGATCGATGGAACAGGCCGTGAAGATGCTGTTGCAGGGCAACAGGGAAAGCTAGGGATGCGGAGAACAAAAAATATTGATATGATATTAATATGATCAACTTAAAATATATTTCCGGGCTTAAAGAAGAATTGGATAAAAAAGATGAAAGATGCAGGCATATTTTGGATGCCGCCTCCGCCGCTTTAAGGGACCTGGACTCGCGTTCTTCGGAAGTGCTCAAGGCGTCAAAGGTATCGATAAACGATTCTTTGAACGGCAGGTTCGATCTGGCCGGGGAAGCTCTTGAAAACGCGGTCAAAAAATTGGAAGATCTGGATAAAGATGTATCGGCTTTTAGAAGATCGTTGGGAAAAGAAATGTCCGATTCGACGGTGACAGCCGGCAATTTGCAGAATGTCAGGATCGATTCCGCGGAAAATATTTTTTCCAGCGCGGCGGAAGAGTGCCTTGAGGCGAAGCTCCTCTATATGTACCTTTCCAAAAAGGGAAAGGTCGAGGCCCCGAAAGAGAAAGTCTTCAGCAATTTGGAAACTTACGTCGGCGGTCTTTGCGATATGTGCGGAGAGCTTTTAAGAAAAGCAAAATTGGATGTTATCAGCGAAAGGCGCGACACGGAAAAGATAAAGACCTATTATGCCGACGTGAAAGAGATCTATGACACCCTTTCTTCGTTCGCGTTCAGCAACAGGAGCGGGCTAAGGGCGAAAGTGGAACACCTTAAGGGATACATAGCGGGCCTTGAAAATATTCTATACGACGCGACCGTCAACAAATAGAGAAGCGGCGGACTTTTTTCAGGTTTTTTGGTATAATAGCGGCAAGGTAAAAGATAAAATAAACATAATATAATCACGATCAGATGCAATCCATACAAAAATACGCTTATATAGTTTTAGCACTTACGATCGCCGCCGCCGCCGGGGTGGTCTACATAAGCAGCCGGTCCAGCCAAATGGCTCTGGACACTTTGCAGAGCAGCCAGAATAATGTTGTTTTCCAGTCGGCTCCGGCTGACCCCAAAAATGGGACATACATGATCAATGGCGTCGAATTTAAACTTGTATCCGGCGAGGCGGAAAAAGAAACGATCCCCGGATCCGCGTCCAAAGATATCGTAAAAATATTCGGCGAACCGGTCTACGGAGATATTAATGCCGACGGCAAAGACGAAGCGGTAATGTTTCTAAGCATGCAATCAGGCGGCAGCGGTACGTTTTTTTACGCTGTTGCTTCTTACAAAACAGATAACGCGTATATCGGAGGGGACGCCGTTTTCCTTGGGGATAGGATCGTTCCGAAGAATATCAATATAAATACCGATGGAGAGATCAGCGTCAGTTATATCGGGCGAAGGGAAGGAGAGCCCATGACCGCAATTCCTTCAATGAACACGGGCAAGCATCTGGTAGTAGAAAACGGGGTATTGATGGAAAAAACCAAATAGCCCCTATTCTAACGTCTTAAAAATGGCCAAGGAAACACCTGGGCCATTTTTTTATTCATAATATTGGTTTTTTGTATTACACAGGTCCGACCTGTGCAATTTTGGTTTTTTCTTCAAAATCCTTGACAGAAGAGTAATTTTAGTGTATCTATAATAAGTAACTTATATACATCTCATTAGTTTTTTAATTTCAAGGAACACTGCCTTGAAAGTTTAAGCCAAAAAGTTGCATTTAGCTTTATCTAAAAACTCGCGAGACCAGCCGGCCCCCAATTTTAATTTATAATGGCCGGGAGTTATTTTTAGAAAAGCCATGCAGACAACCAGATTCAATAGCAAAGGAGCCAGAAGATCTTTTTCAGGCTCAAGATCAGCCAGTTCAGGGTCCAGATCGTCCAGATTTGGCGGAGGAAGATCGTCCGGACGCTTCGGCGGCGGAAGAAGAGCCAGCCGCGGACCAAGAATAGACCCTTCGAAATTCATCAGCAAAGCCATGATCGTCGGAGAGGAAAAACCGTTCATTCCCGAACACAAGTTCGAGGATTTTAATGTTAAGCAGGAAATGAAGCAAAGAATAGCCCAGAGAGGTTATATTTTGCCGACCCCGATCCAGGATAAGACCATCAACCATATTCTCGCGGGAGAGGATGTAGTGGGCATAGCCGAAACCGGCACGGGGAAAACAGCGGCTTTCCTCATTCCCTTGATCAACAAGGTTCTGCTCCACAGGCAGCACAAAGTTCTTATAGTCGCGCCGACCAGGGAACTTGCCATCCAGATCGATCAGGAATTCAAACTTTTCGCCAAGGGAATGGGCATCACTTCAGCCTGTTGCGTTGGAGGAGCGAGCATTGCCAAACAATTGTCCGAACTCCGCTACAACAACAACTTTATCATCGGCACCCCCGGACGCCTTAAAGATTTTATTGACCGCAGAAGAATAAAACTCTTCGAGTTTACCACGGTCGTTCTTGACGAAGCGGACAGGATGCTTGATATGGGGTTCATCAACGATATGAGATTTTTGATGGCCGGTATGGCCAAAGAAAGGCAAACATTGTTTTTCTCGGCAACATTGTCGCCGGAGATAGAAAAACTCGTCGGAGAGTTCTTGCATAATCCCGTCAAGATCTCGGTAAAGACCAGAGAAACCGCGAAGAACGTCGAGCAGAATGTCGTCAGGATCGGTCCTGGAAGAAGCAAAATAGACACGCTGCACGAACTTTTGATCCAGGAAGAATTCAGCAAAGTGCTGATATTCGGCAGGACCAAACACGGAGTGGAAAAACTTTACGAGATACTTACCGAGAAAGGGTTCAAGGCCGAATCCATCCACGGCAACAAGAAGCATTCCAAGAGGCAGAGAGCTCTTGAAATGTTCAAGACCAGCCGCATTCAGATATTGGTCGCTACGGATGTAGCCGCCAGAGGCCTCGATATCTCGGATGTCAGCCATGTCATCAATTATGATCTTCCGGAAACCTACGATGATTATATCCATCGCATCGGCAGAACCGGCAGAGGAGACAAGCTGGGCAAAGCGTTAACATTCATAGAGTAGCCTTTCGCCAAAGGCGGTTCAAACAAAAAAACGGGAGTCCCGTTTTTTTGTTGGGCGGGTTTCGGGACAAATATCCGTTCCCGGAGAGAGGCCCGTCATCGGGCAGGTGTGCATTACTTTTATTTAGCAAGCGGCGGTTATTTTTGGTAGGATATAGAGAATATGAAGTTCTCCGATTATGCCGTAAAAGATACCGAGGAAGTTATAAAAGAACTGCAAACTTCCGAGGGAGGATTATCCGGACGGGAAGCGGAAAACCGTTTGAAAGCCCGCGGATTCAACGAAATAAAAGCAAAGGAGACGGGACTGATAGGCATATTTTTCAGGCAATTCCGGTCTCCGTTTTTTTATTTGCTTTTTGCCGCCGCGGTCTTAGCTTTTTTGATAAGAGGCAATGGAGACAAAACGGACGGCATAGTGATAATGGTTTTTATCATCGTTAACGCCGCCCTCGGATTTTTACAGGAGAGCCGGGCTCATCGCGCCGTGTCTCTTTTGAAAAAATATTTTTCGGCCAGGGTTCGCGTTTTGAGGAACGGAGTGGAAGCGAACATAGACAAAAAATTTTTGGTTCCCGGAGACATAGCTTTGTTGGAGGCGGGAGACATCATCCCTGCGGATATAAGACTGTTGAAAACGGAAAATTTTTTAATAGATGAGTCGGTCTTGAGCGGAGAATCCGCGCCTTTGGCGAAAAATGCGCAGAAGGCGGTCAAAAAAGACCAGGAGATGTTCGAAGCGGAAAATATCGCTTTCGCGGGGACCTCGGCCATCTCCGGCAAAGCCCAGGGAGCGGTGATCGCTACGGGCAAGAACACGGTATTCGGGGAGATAACCAAATTGGTCTCGGGCGCTTCCAGGGAAAGCGCTTACGAAAAGAGCTTGTTCCGGTTTTCAAGCGTTATTTTAAGGATAGTTGTCGCGACCATCCTTTTGATCTTTTTGGCCGATCTTTTCATCAATAAGGGCCGGAGCAATTTTTCCGAATTTTTGGTTTTTTCCATCGCCTTGATCGTGAGCATTTTGCCGGAAGCTTTGCCTTTGGTGGTCACTTTCGCCCTTTCCCAGGGAGCTATGAAAATGGCCAAGGAAAAAGTTGTGGTCAAAAGGCTTTCGGCCATCGAGGATCTGGGAAACATCGAAATTTTGTGCAGCGATAAAACGGGAACCCTTACCGAGAACAAGCTTCGTTTGGAAAAAATATTTTCCGGCGATAAGGATAAGTGCTTGCTTTTTTCTCTTTTAACGTCGTCGATCATAAAAGAAGAAGTAAGCTCTTCTTTGAATCCTTTTGATCTGGCTCAGCTGGAGCAGATGCCGGGGTCGGTAAAAAATTGTTTTGATAAATTCAAGGAAATATCCGATCTTCCTTTCGATAATATCCGCATGATGAGCAGCGCGCTGGTGGAAAATGAAAAAGGAGAAATGATCTTGATAGTCAAGGGTGCGGCGGAAATAGTCCTGGAAGCGTGCTCCGGGCTCGAAGGAAGCCTTACCCGGGAAACGGTTATTGAGGAATTGCGCAAGGAAGGAAAACAGGGAAGAAGAACTCTGGGAGTCGCTTTTAAAAAAATGGATAAAAGGGAATACTCCCAGAGCGATGAAAAAGGCCTGACGTTTTTAGGTTTTTTCTCTTTCGTGGACCCGCTGAAAAAAACGGCGAGAGAGGCTATCCGTTCCGCTCAAAAGATGGGCATAAAGATCAAGATATTGACCGGAGACAGCAAGGAGGTCGCTGCGGCCATAGCCCAGCAAGTCGGACTTATCAGGGATCCCCGCGGAGTGGTCCTCGGCAAAGAATTGGACGTTATGTCCGAATATGATTTTATGAGAGCCTGCGAAAATTTTTCTGTTTTCGCCCGGGTTTCTCCGCAGACCAAATTGAACATAATCAAGAGCTTGCAGAAGAAGTTCGAAGTGGGATTTTTGGGCGAAGGAATAAACGACACCCCGGCTTTGAAAATGGCCAACGTTGGCATCGTGGTCAAAGAGGCCGCCGACGTTCCCCGCGAGGCCGCTGACGTGGTTTTGCTGGAAAAAGACCTGCGGGTCATTATCAACGGGATCAAGAACGGGCGCAGCATATTTTCGAACATAAATAAATATATAAAATGCGCCTTGGCCAGCAATTTCGGTAATTTCTATTCGATCGCTCTTATCTCTTTGTTGATACCGTTTTTGTCGGGAGTATATTATCTCCCGATCTTGTCTATCCAGATCTTGCTCGGGAATCTTTTGTCCGATTTTCCTTTGATATCCATAGCCACCGACAGCATCGACCCGGAAGAGCTGAAAAAACCGAGGTATTATCAGCTCGGCCAGTCCGTTCCTTTGATAATTTCCTTGGCCTTGGTCAGCATGGTCTTTGATTTTATTTTCTTCGCGATATTTTACAGATCCGAGCCGGGGATGCTCCAAACCCTTTGGTTCATCGAGAGCATTCTCACGGAAATATCCCTTATCTTCGTGATCCGCACCCGCCATCTTTTCTTTAAAGCGAAGAGGCCCGGCTTTGCGCTCATGCTGTTCACGATACTGGATGCCTTGATCATATTCTCCCTGCCTTTCACCGCCTTAGGAAGAGAATTTTTTCATTTTGTCGTACCGCCAGTCGGATCTTTATTGATCATCTTATTATTGGTGGCGGTCTATTTTGCCCTTAGCGAAACGGTAAAGCTGATCTATTTTCATCGTGTTTGGAAAGACGCTCCGGCCGAACCTGCGGCTGATTGATATCGGGCCAAGGTATAAAAATAATTTGATCCGATATGCTAGTAGCGGGAAATGGAAAAGGCCATTTCCGGCTGTCATTTTTTATGAATAGCGATCTGCAAAAACGGGAGCGAAAACTTAAACGAATGCATTCCCTCATAGACAAATGCCAAAAATGCCGGTTGGGCCGAACCAGGGATAAAGCGGTTCCCGGCGAAGGTCCCGTCGGGGCGGAATATATGGTCATCGGACAGGGGCCGGGAAACGATGAAGATAAAACGGGGCGTCCTTTTGTCGGCAGATCGGGCCGTTTGCTTACCGGTTTTTTGGAAATGGCCGGGCTGAAAAGGGAGGATGTTTTCATCACTTCCGCGGTCAAATGTTTTCCCACGCCTCCGGACAATAGGAAACCCAAGAGAGATGAGCTGGAGGCTTGTTTTCCATATTTGAAAGAGCAAATAAAATTAGTAGGCCCGGAAAAAATAATTCTTGTCGGCGAAGTTTCTTTCATGCTTTTTTTCCCCGGCAAGCGCTTAAAAGATCTCCGCGGCCAGTGGCTGGAAAACCCGGAATACGAAGGCAGAAAATTTTTTGCCACCTATCATCCCGCCGCCGCATTAAGATTCCCGGGCATCTGGAAAAAAGTCATTGAAAAAGATTTTTTTAATATCGGAAAAAAGAGCGAAGACCGCAGAACAAAGATCTCCGAATAGAATTTTTCGCGAGAGCCAAAGGAGATTTTAAAAAGATCGCCAGCGAAGGTATTTTTTGTTAAAATCAGCTTATGGAAAAAACATTGTCCGTCGGTTTAAAAAATTTTATCCGGAGGGCGGCTTTTTTTGCCGCGGCGCTGGCGTTATTCCTTCCTTTGCTGTGCCAAGCCCGCGATCAGAGGACGCTGAACGATTGGTATATAAAAGATTTTCATTCCCAGATCACGGTCAATAAGGATTCTTCTCTCTTGATACAGGAAGACATAGCGGCCGATTGCGGTAATTTGCCGGATAAGCATGGTATTTTCAGGATCGTCCCGACGCAGACGAACGCGGGGGACAAGCAGGTCAGAACGCCGGTGAAATTGGTAAGTATCACGGACTTCGACGGGACCCCTCTAAAATATTCGGCAAGCGAAGACAAGTTTAACCACACTATTACTTGGAAGATCGGCGATCCCGGCAGAACGGTGAAGGGAGAAAATGATTATAGGATAATCTATTCGGTGCAAAACGCCGTTCGTTCCGACAGGCAGGACGCCGATGAATTCTATTGGAATTTGAGCGGTAATTTTTGGGAGATACCGATAGATAAATTTTCCGCCGATATTATTCTTCCCGAAGAAATAGACAAGAGCGTTCCGATAGATCATTATGCCGGATCGCTTGGCTCGAAAGGGAAAACCGGCCTGGACTATGTTTGGACGGGAGATCATTCCGTGAGATTATCTTACTCCGGCATTTTGGATCCCGGAGAGGGGGCAACGGTCTCCATTTCCTTTCCTAAAAATATTTTTACGCCTTATCAATTTTCTTTTTTTGAATTGTACGGAGATTATCTTTGGCTCTTTCTCCCTTTGTTGGCTTTTGCTGCTTGCTATCGGATATGGCTAAAATACGGCAAAGATCCGGGAAGGGATAAAGCGATAACTCCGGAATTTGAAGTCCCTGGAGGATTGTCTCCGGCGGTTTTAGGCGCGTTGGCGGCGAATGGAAACGGAGTAAGCCTTGAACAAACTTTTACCGCGGCAACGATCGTCAATTTGGCCGTGAACAAATATATTACAATAGAGGAAACGAGCCAAAAAGGTATTTTTGGGACAGCCTCGAAAGATTACAAACTGAAAAAAATAAGGGCAGAGGATGAATTTTCAAGATTGGATGTACTGGAAAAGTTTATCGCCGATGCGCTTTTTAAAGACGGCGGCGAAATATTGCTCTCCAGTCTGAAATTAAAGCTGGAAGGAAGGTTGATGAACCTCAATAAAATAGCTTCTGGTCACCTTGTTTCTAACGGGTGGGTGGTCCCAAGCGGCCAAAAAGTCGGCCTTGTTTTGCTTCTTGTTTCCATCCTGATGTTCGGAGGAGGGATATTTCTTGGCGTTAGATACGACTCGTTGATGCTGGGATCCTCCGCAGTTGCTTCGGCGATCATTATTTTTATCTTTGCCGTTCTCATGCCAAAGAGGACGCCTATGGGGGCCGAGCTTAATTGGCGCATCAAGGGTTTGAAAATGTATATGCAAAAGGCTGAAAAGTATCGCCAGCAATTTTATGAGAAGGAAAATATTTTTGAGAAGCTTCTTCCTTACGCCATAGTCTTGGGCATGACCGGAGCTTGGATCAAAAAAGTGGAAGAGATCTACGGCAAAGAATATTTTTCGGCGTATCATCCAGTTTGGTATATCGGTTCCGGAAATTCGATCTTCAACGCGGACAGTTTTTCTTCCAGTATGGACAGCTTGTCGTCCCAGATCGCTTCGGTGGCCGGAACGTCTTCCGGTGCGGGCGGCGGTGGCGGATCCGGCGGCGGAGGGGGAGGCGGCGGTGGCGGCGGATGGTAAAGATCCGCGCCAAGGCAAAATAAATTTATACGACCATAATATATATAACCAACTGATCCCTAAAGGATATTAAACCGAAATTTTTATGAATAAAATGCTATCGCTGGTCAGCCAGCACAATCAATGGCGCAAGCAGTGCGTCAACCTGATCGCTTCCGAGAATGTGATGTCGCCGCTTTGCGAAAAGATGTATGTTTCCGATCTGATGCATCGTTATGCCGAGGGTATAACTTTCCACCGTTATTATCGCGGTTTGAAATTCGTCGATCAGATAGAAGACCTGACGCAGCAGGAGTTCAAAAAACATTTCGGCGCCAATTTCGCCGAATTGAGGCCGATCTCCGGGACCATCGCCAACTATGCGGCTTTTTCGGCCATATCGCAGCGTGGCGATAATATTTTGTCTCTGGGCATTGAGAACGGTTCGCACGTTTCCCACGAAGAGGCGGGAGCGGCCGGATTTTTAGGGCTCAAAGTGGAATGGCTGGAATATAACGACGACTGTACTATGAACGTCGAGCGCAGCGTTGATAAAATTTTAAAGAACAAACCGAGATTCATAGTGATCGGCGGTTCGGTGATATTGTTTCCGCAGCCGATCAAAGAACTGCGCGCGGCTTGTGACAAAGTGGGAGCGAAGATAATTTATGACGCGGCCCATGTCCTCGGTTTGATCTCTGCCGGAATATTCCAGGACCCTTTGCGCGAGGGGGCAGACCTGATCACCACGTCCACGCATAAAACTTTCCCCGGCCCGCAAGGCGGGATGATCTTGGGGAACGTCGACGAGCCGACCCAAAAAATGATACAGCGCAGGGTCTTTCCCGGATTTTCTTCCAACCACCATTTGCACCGCGTGCCATCGCTTTACTGCGCGTTAAAAGAGATGCAGGAATTCGGCAAAGATTACGCCGGGCAGATCGTGAAGAATGCTCAGGCTCTTGCCGGAGAACTGGCTAATCTCGGTTTTAACGTGCTGGCCAAAGACCGCGGTTTTACCCAAAGCCATCAGGTATTGGTGAATTGCGGCCAGCCCGGTTCAGGACAAATTGTTTCCGAATTGCTTGAGCGCGCCAATATTATTTTGAATAAAAATATTATTCCGGGCGACGGCCAGGATCCCAGAAATCCCCGCGGCATTCGCATTGGCGTTCAGGAAATGACCAGATTCGGGATGAAAGAGCCGGAGATGAAGCAGATCGCCAAATTCATCAAAGAGATAGCGCTCGACAAGCGCAATCCGGAAGAAATCGGCAAAGAAGTTTCCGCCTTCCGCAACGGATATCAAACGATAGGGTATTGCTCCGAAGAGTAGTCCTATGTCTTAAAAAATATGCACAGGTGACACCTGTGCATATTTTTATTTTTAGAAATGTCTTGGCTGGGATATTTTGCCGTTATTGACGGCCATCTTTAAAAACGCTATAAATCCAGGAAAGGTTCCCGCTATTTTAAATATAAATAAAAACTATGCTAAAAACGAAAAGTATTTTTGGCAGAAGCGTTGTCGCATCTCTGGGCGTGATCAAGAGATTGCTTGCATATTCTTTTTTGTTCTCATTGGCGGTTTTGGTTTTTTTCGCGTTCGCGCTTGGCCTTTGGGCGGCTTTCCCTTTTCTGGGGAAAAATATTTTTGACGCAGCTTTTTTCGCCTTCTGGCTTTATTTTTCGTTTTTTCTTTATTGTATTACCGCCGCAGCCAGAGAAGACATTTTCAGGCCAAAGCTGGCGGGGGAAAACAAGGAAAAGCTGGAGGAAGATAAAAAGATTTTTTTTGGAATGCTTCGTACCAGTATTATCGCCTCCGTTTCGATATTTTTGATTTATTTTTGCACCAGAATATTCGCATAGTTTTCGTTTTCGCGGCTCCCTTAGCGGAGCCGCTTTTGTTGTTTGACAATATCCGTTGGATAGTTTATATTTACTTGCAATCAAATAGAGCGCCCCGAGATGAACAAAGGGCGTTTTACTTGATCAAACAAGCTATTTAAAAATTTATATGGAAGTTTGCAAGCGGCTGATCGCCCGTTTTTTAAAAAATCGGCGGCCAGCCGTTTGCAAAAAGGTTAGGCGGCAAAGTTAAGGTAACCAAAAAAATAACATGGTACCTAAATATTTTTTCACGCCTTCACTAAACAAAGAAATTTGCTTGGAGGTGTATGAGGAAAACAAGGAAGACGAATACGTCATAATCGTCCACGGGACGATGACGGATCCGTCATACTTTAAAGGATTGGTTCGGGAACTATTGAAAGTCCGCATAAACGCGGTTATCGTCCATCTGGTCGGGCACGGGAAAAGTCCCGGGCTGAACAGGCCGTTTTGTTTCAATGATATGAAGCAAAATATAAAAGATGCGATAACCTGGTCTATCGGCCGCTACAATAAGAGGCCTCATTTAACGGGTACGTCCCAAGGAGGGTTCCTGGCAGCAGCCGTTGCCGCCGAGGATGGGCGCATTAAAAGCGTTTACCCTCACGGCATTATGCTGCCAAAATTGAACGCAAGCATAATGGTCACGCGATATCCTGCTTCTTTAGCCGGTTTTACTCCGGCAATAAGAAAGGTCCTTGATCTTTCTTCCCGCCTTTTTCCGAGCATGCCGATACCTTATCGGTTTTATATCGATCCTAAAAGGATCGGCTCGGAGAGGATGGTAAGCGTAATGGATGATATGAAATATTATCCATTATGGCATGTAAGCTCTTTGTTCAACGCCGATATGTCGGGGTTGGAAAAAGGGCTGAAATGTCCGGTCGGGGTTATTGAGCTTGAAAAAGAAACTCTTTTCCCCAAGGAATACATCGAGATGGTGTATAAAAGATTGAACGCTCCGGTGAAGAGGATATTCAGGATCGACTCGGAAACGCATTCCGCTTTTTTCTTGGAGCCGAAGAAGATCGTCGACTCCATCGAGCCGATGATAAGGGAATTTGCCTAACCGCAGAAAGATAAAATATCCACGGGTTTTCCCGTGGTATTTGTTTTTAGAGGCGTTTGGGAGGGATCCGGTCCTTAGGCCGATAACGGCTTTGACTTTACCCGTTTTAAGGGTAAATTAGAAAGCAATAACATATGCCGAAATTCTTAAAGTTTTTCTTAAGATCTTCTGCCGTTTTGATCGTTTTGGCGGCCGTGTTCTTTGTTTGCGGATATGCGGAAACTTATAACTTGAATGTCTCGCGGACGGTCATCAAAGACAGCGATATCCCCGCGCAGTTCGAAGGGAAAAAAATAGTTTTCGCTTCCGATTTCCATTACGGAATATTTTTCGGCAGAGACAGGATGGCCAAAACCGTCGAAAGGATAAACAGTTTGAACCCCGACATTATCATATTGGGGGGAGACTATGTTGATAAAGATAAAAACTACGTAGGCCCTTGTTTTGAAGAATTGGCAAGACTTAAGGCTCCGTTAGGAGTTTACGCGATCCTTGGAAACCACGATTATAAATTTCCGGGATTGATAACAAGCGCGATAAAGTCTTCCCAGATAATATTATTGAAAAATAGCGGGCGGTGGATAGATGTCGGAGGAGAAAGAATAAGGATCGGAGGCATCGACGATTTCTCTCTTGGAGATCCTGATCTGGAGCCAGCCTTGAAGGGAGTTTCCGAAAATGATTTCGCCGTTTTGGCCGCTCATAACCCTTTGTACATAGACGAGATATCCAATAATTTGGTCGATCTGGTCTTGTCGGGACACAATCACGGGGGGCAGGTGACATTTTTTGGCTGGGCTCCTCTTTTCTCGTTCTGGCCGGAAAGAGGCTATGTCAAAGGAGAAGTGAATACCAGCTTTACCAAAGCTATCGTCTCCGGCGGAATAGGAACCACCGCTTTGCCCGTTCGTTTCTGGGCGAGAGCCGAGATCAACGAAATAGTTTTGGAGCCTTAACCTGTTTTTTGGAAAAATTAAAAGCGCCGGCTATCGGCGCTTTTTCAGTGGAATTTTTAGAGATAATCGTAAAAAAATATAAGCCAGTCCACACGAGGTGAACCGGCCTAGAGCAACGCTGACGCAAACAGTAAAAGAGCGAAGGCGAGCCCCATGAGGAGGAGGAAACAGATGTCGGAATACTTTGAATACCAGAGTTTCTTTATATACTTGATCACTTTTTTCAGTGCGTTCGTTCCCAGCGCCTCTTCGGCCGTTGCTGCAAGTATTTTTTTCATTCTTGACCCAGTAACCGTTTTCATTTGTAAAACCTCCTTTAGTGGTTTCTTAAATGATAATTGCTGGGAAGACATCTGTCAAATCTGGCGGTAACGGTCCTTTCTTATGCTATAATGAAAAAAAGAATAATAATCAGATCAAAAAAAATTATGGCAACAAAAACTTTTACTCCAGAGGAAGCTAAAATAACGGGAGAACAGCTTGGGATAGATTGGACAAAATTCGATGTCGAACAGTTTCGATCAGGCATGGATGTCGAGCTGGAGCACGGCACGCGCGATCCGAAGACCAACGTTACCAACGATGATATGGCGATGACCGGGAAGATAGCCCTGGCTCATCTTAATGAATTTCCGGACTATTACACTCGGCTGGAAGCTATGGAAAAGGAAGCGGACCAATATTGGAACAGCCGGAAATAAGAACTGTCGGATAAAATAATATTAGGGGATGGAAGCAGCGGGAGATGCCGCTGCTTTTTTGTTTGATGATAATTATTGTTGTATAATTAGATCCAAGAAGATTATTTTCAGATATGAAGCCTATTTTATTTATGACTTTTTTTCTCGTCCGTAAAAAAGGTTTTACCCTCATCGAGCTTTTGGTCGTGATCGCCATCATCGGCATTCTGGCCGGGATGGTCGTGGTGAATATGACCGGGGCCAGCGAAAGCGCGAGGATCGCGAAAGGCAAAACATTTTCCGAGTCGATGAAGAGGTCCATGTTTTCTTCTCTCGTGTCGGAATGGAATATAGACGAGGGATATGGCAATACCATAAAAGATACTATTGGATCCGGCAACGGAGACCTTACCGGGCATGCTCCGACGTGGCTGGCCGGAAGTTCGTGCGCGATAAACGGCTGTTTGGATTTTAACTCCGCCTCTTCCCAATACGTCGAGATACCGAATTCTTCTTCTCTGCAATTCACCGATCAGTTTAGCATAGAAGCTTGGGTTAAGAGCGATAACGATATGGCCTATTCTTTGATCTCCAAAGGCACTTATTTCGGTATTTACCAAGGTTGGCATATTTCCACAGCCGGATCTCCATCCAGTTTGTTATTTGAGGTCTGCGACGGGGTTAACCGGAGTTATATAGATTTTCTTACCGGCAGGAAATTCGGATGGACGCATATAGTCGCGGTAAGGGACGGGAACCGCATACTGGCTTATACCGATGGCGTTTTAAGATCAACATTGACCAATTCGATAGGGTCGGTGGTGAACAGCACCAATGTTTTTCTGGGACGCAGAGCATCGGCGGCGGGATCTTATTTCGACGGTCAGATAGATCAGGTTCGTTTTTATGACAAGCCATTGCTTCTTTCCCAGATAAGGCAGGATTATTTTTCCGGATTGGATGGCCTACTCGCCAGCGGACAGATGTCCCGGGATGAATACCAAGAAAAATTAAACAAATTCAACTATGCGATTTCTGAAGAATAATAATTTAAAAAAAGGTTTTACCCTCATCGAGCTTTTGGTCGTGATCGCCATCATCGGCATTCTGGCCGGTTTGGTCGTGGTGAATATGACCGGGGCCAGCGACAGCGCGAACGTCGCGAAGGGGAAAGCTTTCGCAGCTTCTGCTCGTAATTCCCTTTTAAATTCGATGATCTCTGAGTGGAGGCTCGACGGGAACACCCAGGATTTTTTAGGGATGAACAACGGCACTGTTTCCGGGAATCCGCAGTATAAGGCCGCGGGGGATTGCGTGTTCGATCAATGCCTGGAGTTCGACGGATCAACTGATTGCTTAAGCATCGGTAATCCGGAAAATTTACAGCTGACCGGCGATATGACGATCTCGATGTGGGTCTATCCGACCAACGTTGCAGGAGGCAGGGAGAACCCTATAGACAAAGCTTATGGCGGAGAATTTGCCTTGACGCAGGAAGTTAACGGATCCCTCTCTTATTATCAAGGTCCCAACGGCGGAGAGGTCTCGGGCTATCTGTCCAGAGGATGGACCGGTGTTTTCAAAAATAACGTTTGGATCAATTTGATACTAACTCGGGATGCGGCGGCTCATTCGATCAAGCTGTATGTCAACGGATCAGACAAGGGAGAAGGGGGATCTTCTTGGCAAAACGCAAGCACAAGCACTCAGCCGGTTACGATAGGATGCGGTTATGCCGGAGCGGGATTTCACGGAAGGATCGATAATGTCAGGATATTCAACAACAAGTTATCTTTAGCTGAAATAAGGTCGGATTATCTTTTGGGCTTGAAAGATCTGCTCGGTAAAAAATTAATAAGTTTTGAGGAGTATTCCAAAAATATAAATGAATCGGAATTTGCCCAAGCCGAAAAATAGCGCCTTTACCCTCATCGAGCTTTTGGTCGTGATCGCCATCATCGGCATCCTGGCCGGGATGGTTGTGGTGAATATAACCGGGGCGACCGATACCGCGCGGATAGCGAAAGGCAAAGCCTTTTCTGCTTCAATTAGAAATTCTTTGCTTCTCTCCCGCGTTTCTTCGTGGAGTATGGATGAAGGGAACGGCAGCGGCGTTGCCGATGCGTGGCCGGGCGGAAATGCCGCGGCGATCTACGGTCCGGTCTGGTCCTCGACCACCAGCTGCGTGTCAGGAAGCTGTTTGTTTTTTGACGGATACAACGATTATGTGCAAATAAATGATAGCAGTTCTTTGGATGAAGTTTTTGGAACGGAAAATTTTACTTTGGAGGCTTGGGTCTATCCTCAGGACTGGATCAATTACAGGGGCATAATAAATAAAAGGCAGAATGGTTACTATAGCGCCAGCCCTGGAGGGCTTTTTGCCGACGCTTCAGGAATAAAATTTATTATCGGAACCGGCAACCCGGCGGAGTCGGCAAATGCTTTGGTCTACCAGCCCAGTCTTGACCAATGGCATCATATAGCGGCGGTGGCGAACAAAACAACGATGTATCTTTACGTGGACGGCCAGCGCCGGGCGAGCACGGCCATCACTCTTGACCCGCCGTCCAACGACGAGCCTCTTTGCATCGGAAGTTTTTATCAAACGACCAGAAGTTTTCGCGGTTATATAGACGAAGTAAAAATTTACAATCAGCCGATGCAGGTAAGCCAGGTTTCCGAGAATTATTTCGCCGGCTTGGGAAAACTTTTTAAGAAAGGGATGATCTCCGAAGGAGAATACAGCAAAAGAGCGCGGGATTTTGCGGCGAGAGGAAAGACTGAAGGAGGGGCGGAATAGGACAAAAAGCATACGCTTTTTATAAAACGGCATAAATTTGTTAAAATGCATTTATGTATTGCCGCGGAATATTTTGTCGCTACAACTATGGCGGAGGTTTTACCCTCATCGAGCTTTTGGTCGTTGTCGCCATTGTTGGCATTCTGGCCGGGATGGTCGTGGTGAATATGACCGGAGCGACCGATAGCGCGCGGATGGCAAAATCCAAATCTTTCTCCGGCTCGATCAGGAGCTCTTTGCTAATGGAGAGGTCTTCGGAATGGAACTTGGACGAAGGGTCGGGAGCTACTGCAACCGACGGTGTCGGCATCAGCAATTGTGTTTTGATCGGCAGCCCGGTTTGGAAAACAGGGGCCGATTGCGTGTCCGGTTCGTGTTTGCAATTTAACGGCAGTAACACTTATGCCAATTGCGGCGCCGATCCTTCGCTTACTCCGGCCAGCATAACCCTTGAAACCTGGGCGAAGCCGGCGACCATGCCGACCTGGATGGGAATAATATCCAACATGAGCACATGGGGAACCGGGTTCAGTCTGCAAATGGGAACAGCGCAAAATATAGCGATCATGGTGAGCGGATCTTATCTGCAAACGACTTGGAGGCCGGAGGTCAACAAATGGTATCATATTGTGGCTACCCACGATTCTCAAACGAATCTTAATGTTCTTTACGTGAACGGCAAAGAGGAGAGAAGATCGACGCAGGCGATATCTTACGAGTCCGATCCAAAAACATATATCGGCGTTTTTTATACCCCCTCCACTCTTGTTTTTTCGGGGACTATCGATGAGGTAAAAATATATAATAAAGCTTTGACCTCATCTCAAATTAAAAATAGTTATATGGCGGGATTGGATCGCCTTCTTGTCAATAAACAGATAACCCCGGGAGAATACGGACAAAAATTAATTGGATCAAATCCAGACCATGAGACAAAATATCAACCGACAAATTAAAAAAGGTTTTACCCTCATCGAGCTTTTGGTCGTGATCGCCATCATCGGCATTCTGGCCGGGATGGTTGTGGTGAATATGACCGGGGCCAGCGAAAGCGCCAAGATCGCGAAAGGTTTGTCTTTTTCTTCGGCCATGCAGCACAAGATGGTTATGAGCTGTGTCGGCAATTGGAACTTTGACAACCAAGACGCCAGCGATTCTTCCGGGCAAAACAATAACGGCATTATAACGAGCGCCACTTTCTCCGGCGATACGCCTTACGGCAACAATATAGGGAACCAGTATTCTTTGAATCTGGACGGAGCGAACGGTTATGTGGATTGCGGCAATAACACGGTTTTCGATTGTACGAACGAGATAACTTTATCGGCCTGGGTAAAGCAGGGAACAGGCGGAACGGGATACGAGATACCTCTGGCGAAATTGAGCTCGTATTTTCTCGGCGCGCGTTACGCGAACAAAGCCACGTTCGGTTTGTTTTTTACCGATGCTACTTCTTATTATCTTAGAAGCAGCGATTTGCCGTCTTCCTGGCTGGGAGCTTGGCATCTGTTGGTCGGGACATATGACGGTTCAACGATGAAATTATATATAGACGGCACGCTGAACAATCAATACAGCGTTTCGAAAGTTATCAGAACGACGACCAGCGATGTAGTATTGGGCAGATGGAGCACAGGCGACAAATTCAACGGATCGGTCGATGACGTCAGAATATACAGCCGGTCTTTATCCTCCGATCAGGTTTCCGAATATTACAGATCGACCTTCGGCCGGTATGCCGGACGGCAATAAGCATATTTTTAGATAGGTTTTTTGAATTTTTTTCCTGATTTTAGGTCTTTCCCCCGGTTTTTTTGCCGATCGTCCGGCTGGTGTTATAATGGTCAAGGATAAAAATTTATTTCATCGGCGATAATGGCGTTCGGCCTTTTTTAGAAATTACGAATTTAAGCCTTATGGTTATTAAAGAGATCTCTCCAAAAATTTGGAATTTTAAAATTATAGGAGGACAGAAAGCTTGGGAAGAAGTGGCTTATTCCGCCCGTATGAGCGGCGTGCCCGAGATCATCACCGGCGAGGATATTTTCAGGATGATCATCGAAAACGATTACGGGTCCGCTCTGGAGCACGTCATCGTCAAATTCGATATCAAGATGAGCAAGGGCAACGCCCCCGAATTGCTTGAGCACCGCATGGCCAGCCACAGCGGTTTTTCCACCCGTTATATCGCCGCAAGCAAAGGCATCGACGCCGGAAAACAAGGTTTGCCCATAGAATTCAAAGAGGGGGAGGAAACATACGAGATCATAGTGCCGTGGCATTTGTTGGCCAACAATCCCAAACAAGCGGAAGAAAAGGAGAGATTGCTTGGAGCCATCGAAGCGAGCTTGGAAGCTTATCAAAAAATGATAGCCAATGGCATACCGCGCGAAGTGGCCAGATATTCTTTGCCTTTTTGCAAGGCCGTAGGCATCTACCACTACACTATGAACCTGCGTTCGCTTTTGAATTTTTTATCTTTGCGTTTATGCGTCCGCGCTTCGGCCGAAATGCGCTGCATCGCCAGCCAGCTTTATCTGTTGCTTGAGCAGGAATTGCCTCTGATAAAAGGGATGGTCGGCTGCCGCGGTTTTATGCTGGGCGTTTGTCCGGAAAGCGGAGTGACCGGGGTGCGCACAGGGAAACAGCTGACCTATTATCCGATCTGTCCTTTCCGCGCCAAAGAGAGCAAAGTGTACGTTCCAACCCGTAAAGAGTTTATGCAGGCCGGCAGGAGCCAAGGATTTGATCGCGAAACGGCGGCGGTGATCCAGAAAGAGATATTTTCCCGCTGGGCGCGCTGGGATGCGAAATGAACATTTTGACTTGCCGGAGAAAAACTTTTATAAGAAGAAGAGTAAAATAATAAATATTAATAATAATCATTGGCAAAAATTTATTATATGGCAAACGAAAAATTAAATATTCAAATAATGGGATCAAAGGACGAGACTTTCAATAAATTGATGGAAGTTACCACCAGGGCGGTAAAAGAGGCGGGGATAGACGCCAGCGTATCGTCCGGCGATGATGTCAAAGAAGCTATAGAAATGGGCCTTAAAATGCCTTTATTGGTCATAAATAACAGGCTGATCATGGCCGGAGAAGTCCCGGAGCTTAAAGAACTGAAGGAAATATTGACGGAAATCAAAAACGATCCCGGCTGTTTGGATGATGATTGTTGCGGAGACGAATGCGATTGCGGCTGTGACCATGATCATGGCGAAGATAAAGATAAAGGGTGCGGATGCGGGAAGGATTGCGGATGCTAATTTAAGAGTTTTTAATTTTATATCGAAGTGAAAAAGATATGGATATCCCCGGCGTTAAAGACATAGTCTTGTGCCAAGACGATATTTCCGATGAACTTTTGAGCGTTTTTTCCAGGTCAAAAACAATAGCCTGGGATATCGAGACGTCCGGCCTTGATTGGAGGACGGAAAAAATAGCCACTTGCCAGATATATGCTTTGGGCGGTCCGGCGGCGATCGTCAGGATGGGAGAGAGCAAACCGAAGAATCTTTGCTCTCTCTTATGCGACGGGTCGGTTAAGAAGATCTTTCATTATGCGATGTTCGACCTGCGCTTTATGTCCAGCCATTGGAAGGTCGAACCGAAGAATATCGCCTGTACCAAGATCGCCATAAAACTTCTAGATCCGGGCCATTTCAGAAAACATGGCCTCAAGAACTTGTTGAAAGATATGTTCCAGATAGAGATAGACAAGACCCAATGCCTTTCCAATTGGTTCGCCGAAGAACTGTCCCAGGACCAAAAAGATTATGCCGTCAACGACGTGATCTATCTGATCCAGCTTTTGGAAAAGCTCGAATCGGAGCTTGAAGATCAAAATTTACTGGATACGGAATATGAATGTTTCGCCGCTTTGCCGCTGATGGTCAAGCTGGAAGTGGATGGATATAACGGGATGTATGATTATAAGTGATAAAATAACTATTCATTATGGCCGGACAAAACAGATCGGAGATCAAAATAGGGCTGGAAGTGGAGGTTGTCCTGAAAGCCGATCAGCGGACAGGCAGGCTGACGCGCGGCGTTGTGGCAAGAATATTAACCAACTCTTCTTTTCATCCCCACGGCATAAAAGTTATGCTGCAGGACGGCCAGGTCGGCAGGGTCCAGAACGTTATCTCTTCCGGTGAGAGACCTTAGAATCTTTTCCACAGTTTGCCGCCTTATATCCAAGGCGGTTTTTTGATAGAATAAAAGCATCAATAAATTTTTATTTTTCTCGGAGCTGCGCGCTTTCGAGAAGATCATAGTGGCGAGGCATTTTAGCTCCGGCCGATATGTCTTTTTTTACAAAATAATTATCCGTTTCCTTCGGCAACGTTGGAAATATCCCGTTATGCAAAAAAATATATCCATCAAACAATTTTTATTATTAGCCGCAGCAGTTTCCGGTTTGGTCCTGTTCGGAGCTAAAGATTGTTTTTCCGAAGACCTGGCCAACTTGCCGACGATCAGCGTTGCGGCGGAACCCTCTACGGTCATGGCCGGAGGATCGGTGACGATCAGCGTATTGGTCCCTTCCACTTTTTCGATAATAAGCCCCGCAAGCGCGATGCTTGAAAGTCCGGCCGGTACAAGCTATGGACCAGTAAGCCTATCTTTATCCAGCGGAACATCTTCGACTAATTGGATGGGACAATTTTCCCTCCCTGCCGGATGCGAATTGGGAACATGGAAGGTGAGCAGGGTCTATCTTACGGACAGCGCTGGCAATGCTAGAAATTACTATTACGGAAATGGTATATCCGCCGCTGTTGTTTTTTCGGTCATAGCAGGTTCCAACGATACGCTGGAAACAGGAGACGCCCCGAACACTAATGACAACGGCGCAAACCCTGCCTTAGATTGCACCTCTATTGTTTATTCGGCTTGGAGCTCTTGCCAAAATGGATCTCAATCAAGAACGATAGGATCATCTTTTCCAGCGGGTTGTTCTGCGACAAACGCCGTTTTGACTCAAGCTTGCACCGTTTCTTCAGCTTGTACTTATTTCACTTATTCCGATTGGAGCGCTTGCAGCAGCACCGGCCAGCAGACCCGGACCATCCTTTCCAAATATCCGTCCGGCTGTACCGGAGGCCAATATGAATCTTTGAGCAGGACTTGCAATACTGCCGGCACAAGCACCAGTACTGTTTCTTTAGCCTGTACTTTTACTTATTCTGACTGGAGCGCCTGCAGCAGCACTGGCTATCAGACCAGGACAATTACCTCCAAGTATCCCCTCGGATGCACCAGCGGCCAATCCGAGTCTCTGAACAGATATTGTGCTGATACCAGCACTACCACTACCGCAACAACAACTTGTGCTAAAGACGAATGGTCTTGTGAAAATTGGGGAACTTGCGTTGGCGGCATTCAACGCAGGGCTTGTAAGATGGTGTTTGATTGTCTTGGCGTCGAGAGTGAAAAGCCGAAGGTCGAGACGACCTGCATTTCAACAGTTCCTTCCACTTCTACCGCTGCTTCCAGCCATTGCCAGTATAAATTTTCCGATTACGGACCTTGCGAGAACGGCAAACAGCGCAGGGAGATATTATCGCGCCTGCCTTCCGGATGCGTGGAGAATTTAAAAGAACCATTGGAAAGAATCTGCGGAACTTCGGTTTCAACTTCTTCCAGTCCATCTTTATCCGAATGCGGTCCGAATGATTGGAAATGCGGCGAATGGACGGAATGCAATTCTGACGGCAAACAAACTCGAGTTTGTTCCTTTCCTTCCACCTGTGCGGTCCCTTCGGGAACCCAGAAACCGGAAATAAGCAGGGGGTGCGGAGATGGCGCGAATGTTGCCGGGAAACCGGTTGCGGCAACGGGAGGCGCCGGCCAAACATGGGCCCAATCCTGCTCTCAAACCGGTTCAGGCAGCAGAGAGGATTGCGAACTTTATTCATACCGGACCAAGATAGTGAAAGAGTGTTTGGCTAATAATTTGAAAACCCAGGACGAATGCCGCCAATACTTTTTGGATAAATACGGGAAGCCTTTAAAATGTCTCGGGATGGAAGATCAGAAGTGCTATTCTTTGATCAACGACCTCATTTTGTCTGACTTGAAAGTTGCGATCACTCCTGAAAATAAAGAGATATTGTCCGGTCTTTCCGGACGCACAGCCGTGGTTAGCGCCGGGAGCGGAACGATCACGGTTGATCCGGCTGCCGGCGCGGCAGGCGGAGGGAAAGAAGTAAAAATGGAAAATATGCCTTTGGCCCGATCGGGCAGCGCGGAAAAGTTTTCCGTTTCCTTGCTGTCTATGGCCGTTTCGACATCTTCCCAGCAACAGATATTGTCTCCGGTAGCCATTGTTTTCGACAGCGACAAGAATGGAATAGCCGATGACGTTGAAAAACGTTTGGGAACTTCTTTTAGAGATCGCAGCGCGGTGACTCAAGATCAGATAGAGTCGTTAAGCGGAGTCGATCAAGCTTTGATCGCGGGCAAATCTTTAGAACAGCCTAAGCTATCCGATATCGACCCCAGTGAGTCTTTGACCGTAGGCTCCGTCGAAACTGTCGAACCGGCGGGCGATGTCGTCGGGTCCGCCCTTAGGCTCCAAGGAAAAGCCCAACCCGATCAGGTTGTGACGTTATTCATTTACAGTACCATACCGATAGTTCTTACGGTCAAAACCGATGCTTACGGCAATTGGATATACGATCTGGACAAAGATCTTGCTGACGGCCAGCACGAAGTTTACGCGGTCATTAACGATAAAGAAGGACGTATCGTAGAATCCAGCGCCGCCGCTCCATTTTTCATTCAGGAAGCCAAAGCCGTGACCGTTGATGATTTTATGAAGAGCGCGCAAATAAGCGCGACCGCTGAAGGACCGGAGAACATTATTAATTTTTATTTGATAGGAGGCGGAGCATTCATTTTGATCGCTGTCGGCGGCTTCCTGCTTCTTAGAAAGAAGTTAACAGCAGCGGAATAACTCTATGGCCGGTAAAAATAGTCATTCGAAAATAAGATTTTTGGCGGACAACAAACAGGTTGTTTATTCCATCCTTTTGATGATCGTCATCCCCGGAGCGGTTGTTTTTAACACGTGGTTCCTTTCGGGATATTTCAGGGACGCGATAGACCGCAGTATCCAGGATAAGGCCATCAGTATCGGCCAGTCTATTAATGCCGGATTAGCCGACAAGCTTTCTTCCTCTGAAGAGATGCAATCTTTTGTAGATGACTGGCAGAAGTATAATGAAGACGCCAAGATGTTGGATATCCTTTATCCGGGACAAGATAGTTTTAAGCTGGCAGCCAGTATGGACAAAGCCCAGGTTGGCAAAGAGATAGGAGTTAAAGACGGGGCAATGGCGTATGTCATAGCTTGGAACAACGATTATCCGACCACTCAAAGGGTTCTCGATAATAAAGGAGGAAGCAATAATCCTTATTGGTTGGTGATGATGCCGTTAAAAGATCTGCAGGGCAACAAGCAGGCTCTTTTGGCGATGGAAGTATCAACAGATGCTGTCAGTTCTATTTTGATGTCGGCCCTTAGCCGTTCCTACCTGATATTGATGTTGACAGTGCTATTGATAGTATTGCTGCTGTTCGTAAACTCCCACCTTTTCGAATATTCCATATTGTACAACAAGATAAAGGAGATAGACGCGATGAAGGATGATTTTATTTCTATCGCTTCCCACGAGCTTAGAACTCCGGTTGTGATCATTAAGGGATTTATTTCTTTGGCGGCGGAAGAGTTGGAGAAAGTATCCGGCGCGGAGAAAGTTAAGGAATATATGTCTATTGTCGGCGTTTCCGCCGATCGCTTAAGCCTTTTAATAGACGACCTTCTGAACGTCAGCCGCATCGAGCAGGGCCGGTTGAAAGTCGATCTCCAGAAGATGGACGCGCTGCCGATCATCGAGGAAACGGTTAAAGAATTTAAGGTCCAGGCCGATGGGAAAAAATTATCTCTCGTCTATGCGTCCGATCCCGGGACCAAGTTTAACGTTGCGATAGACAAAGACCGGTTCAAACAGATAATGATAAATATAGTCGGTAATGCCGTGAAATACACGCCGGCAGGCAGTATTGAGATCCGGGCCAAGAATAAAGGCAAGAGTTTGATATTGACTATTAAAGATACCGGATTGGGAATGTCGGCCAAAGAAAGGGAGCATCTGTTCGAAAAATTTTACCGCATCAAGAAAAAAGAGACCGAAGAAATCATCGGCACGGGCTTGGGTTTGTGGATCACCAAACAGCTCATAGTTATTATGAACGGTTCCATCTCCGTGGATTCGATAGAGAACGTAGGCAGCCAGTTTACGATAGAACTGCCACTGGCGGAGTAGCCTCAAAGCGTAAAACGCAAAACGAAAAGCGTAAAACAACAATATAAAATTTAAAACTATCCGCTTCGCGGGCTGGATCCGCAAAAAGTAAGAGTTGTTTTAAGTTTTAAGTTGTTATTTATCGTTTTTCGCTTTGCATTTTACGCTTTTTAAGCTAGATTTAAATCAATGGAAAATTACAGTCTTTTTGACCGGGAAAAAGCGGCGCCGGAGATGGTTTTTTCGGTGTCTGAATACATTGAATTTTTAACTTTGAAAATAAAGCCTTTTGAGGTGAAGATCGTCGGCGAGGTGGGACAGGTGCAATTCGGACCCACCGGACACGTTTATTTCTCTCTTAAAGACGAGAAGGGAGGGGCGATGCTTAATTGCATCATTTGGAAATCAAGCTACAGGCTTTACGGCATAGAGCTGAAAGAAGGCATGAAGATCACGGCCGCCGGATATGCTGAAATTTACGCTCCGTCCGGCCGTCTGTCGTTCATCGCCAAAAATATTTCTTTGGCCGGAGAAGGCGCGCTGAAAAAAGAGTATGACCGCATCAAAGATCTTCTGGAAAAAGAAGGCATTTTCGCAGAAGAACGCAAAAGACGATTGCCGGCTTACCCTCATAAGATAGGGATCATCACTTCTCGCCAAGGCGCGGTGATGGCGGATTTCTTGAATAACCTGGGGAAGTTCGGTTTTAACGTGAAGATGATAGATTCGCGCGTTGAAGGCCAGGAGGCGGTGAAAGACCTGTTGTGTTCAATAAGATCGTTCAGGAAACAAGATATAGAAGTATTAGTGATAATGCGCGGCGGCGGATCCATGGAATCAATGATGGCCTTCAATAACGAAACGCTGGTGCGGGAGATCGCCAATTTCCCCTGTCCGGTGATCGCCGGTATCGGACATCACAAGGACGTGCCTTTAGCGTCTTTGGCGGCCGACGCGATGGTTTCCACTCCTACCGCGGCGGCCAATTTGCTGGGAGAGTCTTGGCAAAAGGCAGCCTTGATATTGGAAAAGTGCGAGCGCAAGATCATAGACGGCTATAGCGCCGTTCTGGAAGATGCCGGCACTCTGATAGAAAGAGCTTTATCCAAAGCGGGCGAGTTAAGGGACTGTATTCTTGGTAGATACGAGGAGATGGAGAACAAAGTGAGATTTTGCCTGCAGAAACTTGATTATTGTATCAAGAATGATGAAATAATATTGAAAAATTCGCTTAACAGGACGCAAGCCAGTTTCGGATCGACGATCAAGGAAGTCGAGCAGAAGTTGATGTATTCCGGGAGAATGGCTGTCAGCGGTTTTTGCTCTCTATTGGGCAATGCTTCCAAGCAATTGGAATATGCCCAGAAAGCGATAAGCATCAACGATCCCGAGCATCAGCTTAAACTTGGGTATAGCATCGCTCTTTGCGAAGGAAAAGTTTTGAGAAGCGTGGGACAGGCGCAAATAGGCAAGGCCATAGATCTGCGCGTTGCGGACGGCATCATCAATTCCGAGATAAAAAATATTAAGAAGAAATAAAAAAGATATGGAAAAAAAAGAAACAAAAGTTAACGGAAATTTGAGCAACAATTTGAAACAATTGGCGGATATCACGGAATGGTTCGACAAGCAAAAAGAAGTTGACGTTGAAGAGGGTTTGAAAAAGGTCAAAGAAGCGGTCGCTCTTATTAAGTCCAGCAAAGAGAGGCTTAAAGAAGTGGAGAACGAATTTGAAGAGATAAAAAAAGAGATCGATTTTGAGGAAGAAGGAAAAGAAGAGTCCCGATCGGCGGAATTCTAATATTCAATAAAAAGCGCCAGCTTGTGAAAAGCTGGCGCTTTTTTGTCGGCCGTTATTCTATCTCCACGGGAATTCGCGGCCGAAATGGCCCCAGACCGAAGTTTCCTGGAAGCTTATTTTTCCCAGGCCCAGAAATTCGTATATCCCTTTCGGCGACAGATCGTAGCCGGTTATTTTTTCGATCCTGCCGTCGATCTCGGCGACAGCCATCACCGGTTCTTTCTTGCCGATGGCATAGGCTATTTTAGTCCTGACGTTTTTAGCGTTATGTTTTTCAAGCAGATCAACGGCGATGCGCCTGGCCATATATGCGCCGCTGCGATCGACCTTGGTCCAGTCTTTGCCCGAGAACGATCCGCCGCCTACGCCGATCTCCGGTCCGTAATTGTCTATCACTATTTTGCGGCCCGACAAACCGGAATCGGCATCAAACCCGCCCATTTCCCACTCGCCGGCGGGATTGACCAGATATTCTTCGGCTTCGATCAAAGTACGGACGAGCTTTTCGAGTTCGGCCGTCTTGGTCTTTTGAAAACTGGCCACCACGGTTTTTATCCGTCCGTCTTCGATAGTGACCTGGGTTTTGCCGTCAAAAGGGTATTGGCTGTAAATTTTATTGCAAAGGTTCCTGGCCAGCTCATATTCCAACGGCATCAAATTTTTAGTTTCGTTCGTTGCGTAACCGATCATAATGCCCTGGTCTCCGGCTCCGCCGGTGTCCACCCCTTGGGAAATGAACAGGCTTTGCCTGGATACATACGTCCTGATGTCATATTCCGCCCCGACCAGGTTTTTTATCACGGTTTCGATATCGACTTTGGCATTGCTGGTAACCTCGCCGGAAACGGAAATGTTATTATGTCCGCCCACAAGCTCTATCGCGACGCGGCTTTTCGGGTCCTGTTTTAAAAATTCATCCAACAGGCAATCGGCCAAGTGATCACACATTTTATCGGGATGCCTAGGCGAAACGAATTCGCAAGTTTTGATGTTTTCCATATTTTTTTTGTTCTTTTTTTACTGCTTATTATCTCTCCAAAACAAAAACCCTTCCGCACAAGAAGAGTTTTAGCAAGGCTAATTTATCTTTCCCCGGGCGGGGTTGGATTTAGCACCTTTCGGATCTTGCCGAGGTTGCCAGCGGGTCAACGAGCCAAATCTCTCGCCGCGTTCTGGATAGCTTATTTGATTGTGTCCTTATTATAGCCGAATTATTTTTTCTGGAAAGGGGATGAAGCTGGTTCACCTTCGCTCTCCGAGCTACGGCGGATAAAGCCCGCTTTTGCTCTCCGAGCTTCAGAAGTTGGCAAAGGCCGGGCCTTTGCCAACTTTGCTCCTCGAGTCGCAGCGGGCAAAGCCCTCTTTCGCTTGCTAAGCTTCAGCGGGCGAAGCCCGCCTTTAACAGGTTTGGCCTATCTCAATGTCGAGCCTTCTTTGACGTCGTCGCTGACGGCGGTTAAAGATAGCTTTTCTCCGCCTTCGGCCAATGTTTCCACCGCCACCAGCATCATTCCCTGGCTGATCCCTTGGCCCATTTTACGCTCGGCCAAATTGACGGCAAAAACGCATTTCTTTCCCAGCAGCTGTTCGGGAGAAAAGCTCTTTCTTATCCCGGCAAAAATGGTTTTTTCGCCGACCTCGGCGTCAAAAGCCACTTTAAGTTCCAACAATTTTTCACTCCATTCCGGAGCTTGGCAGGAAACGATCTTTCCTATTCTTAAGTCCGCTTTATCGAAATCCGCGTATTCAATAGTTGGCTTCATAATGTTTTGTTCGCCTGCCGATATTTTGGCAGGCAAGTAAAATTATTTGTTTTATGATATTCTATTAATACAATAATTTAACTGTTTTTAAAATAGCTTTTTGGCTATTTGCCATTTGACGAGATCATAACGCTCCTGTATCTATAATTTGTGGGACTGGATCATTTGACCAGCCCTTTGTAACTAAAACCATTAAATTAAGTTTTTAAAAAATATGTTTGAACAGCTGAAACAATTGAAAAAATTAAAAGAGATCCAGGACCAATTAAAAAAGGAAAGGGTCGAGTTTGAGAAACAGGGCGTCAAAGTCGTGATCAACGGTAAAATGGAGATAGAAGAATTATACCTTAACCCCGATCTGGGAGTTGACCAACAGCAGAAGGCCGTTAAAGAGTGCATTAATGACGCGATGCATAAGGTTCAAATGAATCTGGCCCAGAAGATGTCCCAAATGGGAATGGGCAATTTCGGCTTATAATATAAAATGTCCGCGGGCATACCCCGCGGATTTTTTTAATTCTATGGAGATCAAAAAGATCACGGTGGGCGAATTGCAAACTAACTGCTATTTGTTCATCTCTGATGGCGAATCGGCGGTGATCGATCCGGGAGGAGAAGCCCCGGAGATTTTAGCTTGGCTTAAAAAAGCGGGCGCCAAACCGAAATATATCATCAACACCCACTATCATTTCGACCATACGCTGGCAAACCAGGCCGTCAAAAAAGATACGGGAGCTTTCATCCTGATCCACGAGGCCGAGAAGGATTTTATTGATTTCAAGGCGGACAGGTTCCTAAAGGAAGGAGAAGAGATAAAGATCGGCGGAGAGGTCTTGAAAATTATTCACACTCCCGGGCATACGCCCGGAAGCATTTGCCTGCTGGGCAATGGTTTTCTTTTTTCTGGCGACACTTTATTCGATGGCGGTTATGGCCGCACCGATCTGCCGGGCGGTTCGGACAACGATATGGCTCTGTCTTTGGAGAAATTGGACGATGTTATAGAGCCAAAGACCAAGGTTTATCCTGGCCATGGTCCGGAATTCATTAAGCTGGGGGAATAAAAACAGGTTATGGACAACTTGGTGTTTTATTGCCAAAGAAAATTTGGTAGAATTATTTTATATGGATACCTTTTCTTTGAGCCCGTATTCTTTGCCGCCGCTTATCAGCTCCGTTCTTTTTTTGCTTTTGGGTGCGGCCGTATATTTTAAAAACAAAAAGTCGAATATCAGCGTCACTTATTTTTTGATCTCTTTCGTCACTTTTTGGTGGCAGTTTTCCTGGTTCATATTGTTCAACTCCCAAGACGTTGCGCTGGCTTCCTACATGGTAAAGATAGGCTACATGGGAATAACTTTTATTCCTGTATTTTTTTACCATTTTTTCTTGGCGTTTCTCAATAAGGTCAAGGGCTTCGACAAATATTTTCTTTATTTGTGCTACATTTTGAGTTTTGGGTTCATAGCGTTGCTTTGGACGACAGATTTTTTAGTGCAGGGATATTATGAATATTTTTGGGGATTCTATCCGAAGACCGGATCGATCCAAATGATTTCGTCTATTTTCAACGGAGGAGGATCATGGCTGTCGGCTGGATTGGCCCATCTGCTGTTCTTATCTTTTTTAACTTTGGTTTCAATAAAAGGAATCCATATCCTGATGAAGTCTTTTTTTGAGGAGCGCAAGGAAAATCCCGCCAAAGCCAGCCAGATAAAATATATTACGATAGCCTTTTTGATCTATTTTTTGGCCGCTTCGGATTTTGTCGTAAACTACGGCGTTGAATTTTATCCGTTCGGATTTTTGTTCATTCTCTGCTTTCTAACGATCACGGCTTATGCTATCACCAAGTATCAGCTGTTCGAAGTGAAAGTTATTTTGACCGAATCGCTGGTCGGTACAATGGCCGTCGCCTTACTGGCCGAAATCTTGCTTTTTCAGACCCTTTGGACAAGAGCGTTCGGAGTGGGGGTTTTCCTTTTCTTTTGCGCCATAGGTTATTCGCTTGTGAAATATACATACCGCGAAGTCGGAGCCAAAGAAGAGATGGAACGCAAAGTGCAGGAGCGTACCGAGGAATTGGAGCAGAGCAAGAAAGTGGCCGAAGACAGGGCGCAAGAATTGGAGAAATGGTACAAGCTCACTATCGGCCGCGAACTGAAAATGGCCGAGTTGAAAGGCAAGATCAAAGAAATGGAAGATAAAAAGTAAGGTTTATGCTTAGCTATTTTGCTTTATCGGCTTTAATAAACGCGATTTCCATCACTGTTCTTGGGATTGTTGTTTATGCAAAGAACAGCAAAGAGCTGGTCAGCAAAACCTTTGCGGCTTTTTGTTTGGCCGTGGGTTTTTGGTCTGGGTTTTATTTTTTTGTGGCTTTTTATAGGAACGACCAGGGAGTCCGCTCTTTTTTGGTCAACCGCCCTTAACGTCGCGGCGATATTTACGCCTATTACTTATCTCCATTTCGTTACGGTTTTTCTTGGCATTTACGAACAGAAAAAGAAATTGGTCAAGGCCGGATGGATATTTTCTTTTGTTATATTTGCTACAGGCTTTACCCCTTTGTTCATCAGCGGAGTCAGGCCCATAGGTTCGATCCAGTGGTATCCGATAGCCGGTCCCAGCTACCATCCTTTCCTTATAGAATTCGCCGCGTTTGTTTTTTACTGCTGGTATTTGATGTTCAAGAATTTGAAGGAGAAAAAAGGAGAGTCGAATCTTCCGGTAAGATATTTATTGATCGGCACTTTGCTTGGATTCACCGGCGGAGCGACCAACTTTTTTAATTTATACGGCATTCCTATACCGCCATACGGCAACGGTTTGGTCGTTTTCATATTTATTTTTACGGCACTGGCGATCTCGAAATATCATCTTTTCGAAGTAAGAGTGGTCTTGACCGAACTTTTAGTGGTCATCATTGCGGGAGTGTCTTTGGCGGAGGCTTTGTTGTTCAAAACATTCTGGACAAGGTTTTTGGGATTCGGCGCGTTCGTTTTATTTTGCTTGATCGGCTATCTTTTGATCAAGAGCATGCACAAGGAACTTGGAGCGAAAGAGATACTCGAGCAGAGAGTCCGCGAACGTACGGCAGAACTTCAAGGTTCGAACGATAAGCTGGAACAGGCATACAACGAGGTCAAAGGCCAGAGAGAAGAGCTGGAAAAATTCTACAAGCTCACCATCGGCCGCGAAGTCAGGATGGCCGAGCTGAAGCAGAAGATCAAGGAGATGGAGTCGGCCCAGAAGCCAGATTAGCCTTTACTGGCTTGATCAAATTATCTAGAATTAAAGAGCGGGAGATCGGGATAGAGATAATAAGTTTAAGATAATATTCAATTAAAAAAAATTATGATGACATTTGGCGTTATAGTCGTATTCTTGGGAGTTCTTTTTCTGTTAAAAAATACGGGGGTGATCCAGATGGATATGAGTTTTTGGGGAATTTTTTGGCCCCTATTCCTTATTTTCATCGGTTTGAAAATGGTCTTTGGTTCGGGGATCAAACGTTATACTTTTTGGAATTGGAGCAAATCTTCCCGGCGCGATGAAGACCGCAACGATAATCAGCCTTTCTAACAAATTTTTTTGCAGATCTTTTATCGGACGCCGATCGTTGAGCGCATAACCGCGGCGTTCGATCCAGATCAGCGGAGAATTTTAACGCAATGGCAGAAGAAAATACTCAACAACAAAATACAAGAAAAGAGGAATTCAAGGTATCGGGCGATGAGATTTTGAAGAAAGTGAAAGAACTGATCAAAGAAGGCAATGTCCGCCGCATTATTATCAAAAAAGAGAACGGAGACACATTGATAGAGCTTCCTTTGACTATCGCCGTAGTGGGCACCGTCGTAGCGCCAGTATTGGCCGCAGTCGGAGCTTTGGCCGCCCTGGTCAGCAACTGCACTATCATAGCGGAGCGTAGAGAGTAGGCAGAATATAAGTTTTTATATGATTTAAAATGTCCCTGGCGAGAGCCGGGGCGTTTTAATTTTCGATCCGTTCGGCGTCTTTTCAGGCCGGGATTTTTTGGATGTGGCCAAGAAGAGAAAAAATATGTAAAATAGCCTTATGGATAATTGTATTTTTTGCAAAATAGCAAAAGGCGAGATCCCTTCGGCTAAAATATATGAAGACGACAAAATATTGGCTTTTCTCGAACTCAATGCTTTGGCGGAAGGCCATACCCTTGTCGTGCCCAAAGAGCATTATGAGAATATTTTTGACATAGATCAGGAAACGCTGAAGAGCCTCATTGCCGCCGCTCAAAAAATATCCGAAAGGTTAAAAGAAAGCCTGAGAGCGGATGGGATAAACTTTGTGCATCGCAGCGGCGCGGCTGCCGAACAGGGAGTTTTCCATTTCCATCTGCACGTGATCCCGAGAAAAACCGGAGACGACATTAAAATGGACGAATGGTGGTTTTCGAAGGTTAAGAATCTTTCGCCTGATCAGCTTGAAGCGGCGGCCAAGAAGATCCGCTGGTAAAAAGATTTGTTTTGGTATACTTTAAACAAAAAGAAAAAATCTAATATTCTTCTTCTTATGCCCAAAAAAACAGTTAAAAATACGAAAATCGAAGGACAAGCCAGGGACGCGGGTCAAAAAGTAAAAGGATCGATATCGAAAGGGTTGGTAAAAAATATTTTAAAAGGAATTGCAAGCCAAAAAAAGTCCGCTCCCGAAAAGAAATCTTTTCGTTCGCCCAAGCCTGTTCGAGAAAAGGCCGGCCAGCAGGAAAAAGAAATGGATACGGATGTTAAGAAAGTTGAAGTAAGGGTTGTCGGCATCGGAGGAGGGGGAGGCAACATCATTTCCGAGCTTTCCGAAAGGCTGGCCGGATTTTCCTCGAAAAAAGTGGATTTCGTGGCCGCCAATACCGATGTTCAGGCTTTGAGCTCTGTGAACAAAAGGGTTGAATCTTTCGCCTTTGGCCGGGAGATGACCAAGGGATTGGGAACCGGACGCAATTCTTCGATAGGCGAAGCGGCGGCCAGAAAAGAAGAAGAAAGGATCAAGGGTCTGTTCGCCGAAAAGAAAGACCTGTTCATATTGGTTTCTTCGCTGGGCGGGGGGACCGGCACCGGAGCTACGCCCATCTTTGCCAAGATCGCTAACGATCTCGACGCTAAAACTTTGGGTATCTTCACTTTGCCTTTCGCTTTCGAAGGCAAAGAGAAGATCAAGATGGCCCAAAACGCTTTGGAAAAAATACAGGGGAATCTGAACGCCGTTTTGGTCTTGCCCAATGACAAAATATTCAAACTGACAAAAGAGGATACTCCTTTCCATTCGGCTCTTTCTCTTTTGAACAAACATATCGCCAATTCTTTGGAGGGGTTGCTTAAAATAATTTATGTGCCGGGACTGATCAACATCGATTGGGCCGACGTTAAAACCACTCTCGAAGGGAAAGGAAGATCGGCTTATCTGAACGTTGCGCAGACTAACGCCAAAGACAACCTCGAGGAGTTTGCAAAAACCCTTTTAACCAGCCCTATTTTGGATTATAATTTTTCTCAGGCGGGGAATATCCTGTTCAACATAGAAAGTTCCAAGAACATATCGTTGGAACAGCTGATGGCGATAAGCGAGAAGATCCATTCGGCCGCCCCTCAAGCTAAGATAATTTTTGGATTGTCTCAATCCCCGGCTTTGAAAGAAACGATAAGAGCGACCGTTTTGGCCACGGGCAATCCCGACAAGAAACAAAGGGCCGTCGTTGTTCATAAAAAAATAAAGGCCGTTAGCAGGCCCAAAAAAGAACAGAAAATTCCGGTCGAAATTGAAACGATAGAGGCGGCGGAAGGTTTGGATAAAAAAGAACCGCAAAAAGCAGAGGACCAGGAAAAGATAATAGAAAAAAAGATCCAACAAAGAAGGAACGCCCTGGACATAAAAAAAGCCGAGAAAGAACAAACGGATAAGGAAGACGAAAAAGAAAAGATATTTGAGATTCCTGCTTTTTTGAGAAGGAATGACTCGAGTAATCAACAGAAACCGGAGAATAAATGATTTTGAGACCGAAGCCGATGAGTTCTCAAAAAAGCAGCCGATTCGCCCTTTTTTGAGAAGGAATGACTCGACTGGCCAGCAGAAGCCGGAGAATAAATAAATTGCAAAAGAACCAATAACCAGTCGGGGTCAGAAGATTCGGAGGATAAAATATTCCTGCATCTTTGTTCGCGTTATCAGGCAAACAAAGAGGCAAGGGATCCAGAATTATTATGCAACAGCAACAAATATCGATAAAAAAAGCGGTTTTCCCGATCGCGGGAATGGCTACGAGATTTTTACCGTTGTCAAAAGTAGTCTCAAAAGAGCTGATCCCTTTGGTGGACAAGCCCTTGATCCACTACACCGTCAGGGAAGCTATCGACTCCGGCATCAAAGAGATAATTTTTGTGGTCCGGCCCAAGCAGAAAGATGTTTTGCAATATTTCCAGCCCGATCTTAAATTGGAAAAAATACTGGAGGAGAAGAACAAGCTTGAAGAGCTGGAGGCCTTGAAGGAAATAAAAGAGATGGCCAGAGACGTCACTTTTTCTTTTGCCGTGCAGAAATATCCTTTGGGCGACGGAGATGCCGTTTTTCAGGCCAAAGCTTTGGTGGGCGACGAGCCTTTCGCCGTTTTTCTTTGCGATGATGTTATCGACTCCGAAGTTCCGGTCTTGGCCCAGCTTTTGGAAGTTTTTGGCACGTGCCAGCGGCCCGTCATCGCGCTGAAGCAGCTGCCT
>Ga0172380_10000563_pt1 | contig 70330 bp, 100 predicted proteins | sample Leawe162metaG_FD_119747 | JGI IMG/M metagenome (GOLD analysis project Ga0172380, IMG submission 119747) | Leachate microbial communities from a municipal landfill in Southern Ontario, Canada - Leachate well 162 metaG | ecosystem: Engineered > Solid waste > Landfill > Unclassified | place... | reverse complement strand
TCACAGACTATTGCACCGTGAACGCTGAAGGCGTTGCCCAACTCGATAAGCCTGACTCTGAGTATCTCAACCTGCTCAAGATCGACGCCCTGGGGCTGCGGACTCTTGGCGTGATCGACGACTCTGGCGTGACCTCAGCCGATGAGCTGTACGCGCTGAAGATGGATGATCCTGCCGTTCTGAAGATTCTGAATGATGACAAGGTCAGCGGCATATTCCAATTTGAAGGCGATGCCGTTCGATCTGTCACGCGCTCGGTTAACGTCGATAGCTTCTCAAAGATCGACAACCTGACGGCCCTCGCCCGTCCAGGTCCGCTTTCGTCCGGCATGGCGCAGAAATACATCGTCCGTGCGTCTGGCAAGGAGCAGATTACATACGACCACCCGCTGATGGAGAAGTACCTGGGCAACACCTTCGGCGTGTTCCTTTACCAAGAGCAGATCATGCAGGTGGTGAAGGAGATTGGCAACTTTGACTGGGTAAAGACTTCCTTTATCCGTAAGGCCATCAGCGGTCGGAAAGGTGAAGAGTTCTTCAACCAGTTGCGTAGTGAGTTCATCGTCGGCGCGGCCACTAATGGCGTTGATGAGACCATCGCCGCGAAGATCTGGAATGACATGATGACGTTCGGCGCTTGGGGCTTCAACAAGTCCCACTCTGTGTCGTATGCCATCGTTACATACTGGACCTTGTGGATGAAGTGCTATCACCCGCTTGAGTTTGCTGCTGCGTGCTTGCGCTCGGCGAAGGATGACAACCAGGTTGTCGCGATCCTTCGGGAGTTCGCCAAGGAGGGTATTGGATACACGCCCATCGATCCAGAATTCTCTGACATGAACTGGAAGGTGGCAGATGGCCGACTGATCGGCGGAATCATGAATGCCAAGGGCTATGGTCCTGTGACTGCCATGCGATATGTCGAGGCCCGAAAGGCCGGCACGCTGACCGAGAAGCAAAAGTTGAAGCTGGCCAACTCTGAGATTCAGTATTCAGACCTGTCGCCTGCCCACACGCTTTTCCAGCACTACTATGACAACCCTCGCCTGCTAAACGTCCTCAACGGCCAAAAGATCATCGGCATGAAGGAGACCAAAGACGGTGATGACGGCATCGTGATCGCCAAGCTGACCAAGAAAGTTTTGGCCGATGAAAACGAGCCAATCCGAATCAAGAAACGCGGTGGCAAAGTCTTCAAGGGCGACTCGCAATTCATCGACCTTATGATGGTCGATGACAGCACAGACAGTCCTATGCGATTCCGAATCCGTCCGGCCAACTTCAAGGCGATGGGCAAGGATATTGCTGAGAACGCTCCGAATGGCGCGTGGTTCCTTATTCGCGGCTGGAAACTGAGCGGCCTCGACATGTACATCATCAAGAACATCAAAAGGATCGGCATCGATGGCTAGGTTCAAAGAACAGAAGGCGTATGACGCTTTCAAGAAGCACGCCGAAGGTCGCCTGGACCTTAACAGGATTGAGAACATGGTCGGAGAAGCCATGCCTGACGTCATCGCGATCAACCGTGACGGGGCCGTCTTTTGGCTTGAGCTGAAGGCCCTGGAGACTTGGCCAGCCCGTGCCACGACCATACCGCTCAGGGGCAAGTTTGAGAAGGGTCAGCTGGGATTCCTTTGCTCATGGCGTACCGGCTGGAATGGTAATGCATTCGTACTGCTGAGAGTGGGTCGCGTGTACCTTTTGCTGCGTCCTTTCATGGACTTGGACAAGACGTACACGAAAGCAGATATTGAGGGTGCCGCGCTGGTGTACGGCACGCCAAATGAAATCATCGAATTTTTGGAAGCCCTTTAATGAAAACCAAACCGATGGGCCACCAGATCACAGGCCTTGAGCGTTGCGAAGGGAAGCGCAATTTTGCCTTCCTCATGGAGCAGGGCACAGGCAAAACTTGGCTCGCGCTGGCAGACGCTGAACGTTGCTGGCTTGCTGGCAAAATTAACGCAGTCTTGGTCATCGCGCCAAACGGTGTCCACTCCAACTGGGTTCGCCGCGAGATTCCGACGCACCTTGAAGTGCCCAGCCTTTGCTACATCTGGCGCGGCACCCCGTCCACCAAGAAGGCCAAAGAAGATGTGGAGCGCATGTATCGCACCCACTATGAGCCGGGCAAGGAGCCGTTCCGAATCTTCACCATCAACGTTGAAGCGCTCAATTCGCCAAACGGCTATGCTGCTGTTGAGCGCTTCCTGATCGCCTACAACGTAATGGCCATCGTTGACGAATCGACGCGGATCAAAAGTCCAGAGGCCAAGCGCTCCAAGAAGGTGTGCAAGTTGGGCCTGCTCGCAACGGCTCGGCGCATCCTGTCAGGATCACCAATCACCAAAGCTCCAACTGACTTGTTCATGCAGTTCAACTTCCTCAAGCCAGGTCTGTTGGGCACCACTTCATTCCGGGCGTTCAACGCGACGTTTGCAGTTCTGCTGGAGCCAGGCCACCCTCAGCTGGTCGCTATCATGCGCAAGACGGGCGCCCACGGCGTGCCTCAGATCGTTGCACGTGACGAGGATGGTAACCCACAGTACCGTAACCTAGACCGCTTACGCGCCCTTATAGCCCCGCATAGCTACCGGGTTACAAAGGCTGAATGTCTGGATCTGCCAGCAAAGGTCTACAAGACGGTCAACTTTGAGCTTACTCCGAACCAGCGCAAGATTTACAACGAGCTGAAGATGGAATACAGCTACCTGATGGAGCATGACGACTACCTGGAGGACGTGTCGTTTGAGGCCATCGCCGCCCGGACCAAAATGAAGCAGGTCACATCCGGCTTCATCAACATCCATGGCGAACCTATTCTGCTGCCACCAGGCGACAACCCGCGAATGGCAGCGTTCAAGGACCAGGTTGAGATTGCGATGGAGCGCGATGAGACCACGCAGATCATCGTGTGGGCGATGTATGAGCAGGAGCTTCTTGCGGTCAAGGCCGTCCTTGACGATCTGGGCATAACGTCCGCCCTGTACTATGGCAAGACTGGCAAGGAGGAACGTGAGCGAATCATCGATGAGTTCCAAGCTGGCAAGATCCGGGTGTTCATCGGCAACCCGTCTGCGGCAGGCATCGGCATCACGTTGACAGCCGCAACTCTGAGCATGTACGTGTCGTGCTCCAACGACAACGAGCATCGAATGCAGTCTGAGGACCGCAACCACCGCATCGGCACTAAGCACACGGTTGTGTACATCGACTTTATCGCAGAGGACACGCTGGATGAATCCATCCAGAAGTCGAACATGATGAAGTCCGCAGTGGCCGCAGCCGTTCTGGATTAAAAGTGCTTCCCTTATTCTACGGGATAAGGGATAATCAACCCACGCACTAAAAGGACGGCTCAGATGGCTACTGTATATGTACCACATAACGTCCGACGACTTGACAGGACTGCGGGCAGGCTGATGCAAGCCTTGGACCTCAGCAAGGCAAAAGTATTCGGACAGTTGAAAGAGGTCGTTGATGAATTCGATGACCTCCTGTTCATGGATAAAGTTATTGTTCAGGTGAAAACGGTATTGGCCGACTTCACGCCGAATGATTATCTGCTGGCAATCGGCGACCCAACGGTCATCGCGTTGTGTGCCGGCGAAGTGTTCCGAAAACATGGCACGGTCAAGATGTTGAAGTGGGACCGGCGCCTCAAAGCATACCTAGAGCTGGAGTTGAAACTATGACATCCGATGTTACTGGTCACTTGACCGATGAAGCCCCCATCAACTTCTTTGAAGACTTGGGCGCGGCTGCATCCACTGACAGTCTTCAACGGTTGACTGATCTGTGTGCTACTGCGACCGGGTTTGCCAAAGAAGTGGACCGCCTGACCATCGAACTTGCTGAAGAGCAAGAGAAGTACAAGGCCATCGTCCGTGTCGCTTTGCCAGAGCTGATGACTGAGCTCAACATGATGGAGTTCAAGCTGGCCGATGGCTCGGTGTGCTCCATCCTTCCAAAGGTCAACGCCTCCATCAGCGAGGCCAACAAGCCACAGGCATATCGCTGGCTTGAAGAGCACAACTTTGATGGCATCATCAAAACCAAGGTCATCGCGATCTTCACCAAGGGTGAGATGGAAGATGCCAAGAAGGCCCAAGCTCTGCTGCTGAGCAATGGCATCGGCGCGGACCTCGACCGCTCTGTTCACCCGGCAACCCTTCTGTCCTTTGTGAAGGAACAGCTCGCGGCGGGCGCACCTTTGCCAGAGAGCATCGGCGTGTTCGAGTTCAAAGAGGCCAAGATCAAAGGTCCAGTAGTGAAGAAAAAGAAGTAGACGTCGCCTGAATCACCAGTTACTATATCCCCAGGTTGAAGCCCAACCGATTATTAAGACAGAGAGACTAGAACATGACTGCTAAAACCGCTGCTAAAACCGCCGAAACTGTTGAAGAAGGCAAGGGCGTTGTGACCCAGGAACAGAAAGATCTGGCGCTGGCCGCTGATCTTGGCTTCATGGATGCCAGCGACTTCGACGGCGCCGGCATGGAAGGTGCTGACCAGGATTCGTTCGCAATCCCGTTCATCCAAATCCTCCAGAAAATGTCGCCGAAAGTCGATGAAGACAGCGCCGAATACATCCCTGGCGCGAAGGCTGGCATGCTCTACAACACCGTCACCGGTGAGCTGTTCGATGGCAAAAAGGGCCTGTACATCATCCCTTGCTACTACAAGCGCTCGTTCATCTGCTGGGGCGGTCGTGAAGGTGACGGCGGCTACAAAGGCGAATTCACCGTTGACCAGGTCGAAGCTCTGAAGCTGGATCCGACCAAGCTGGTCACCGTCGAAGGTCGCATGTATGTGCCGAATGAAGACGGCTCGGTCAACGAGAAAAAGAACGACTACTTTGCTGACACCCGTTCGCACTACGTTCTGACCGTTAACCCGGAAACTGGCGAATTCGGCACCGCCATCCTGGGTCTGGCCTCCACCCAGATCAAGTCGTCGAAAAAGCTGATGACTGCCCTGAGCCAGAAAAAGGTCAAGTTCGGCGATACCATGAAAACGCCACCGACCTTCGCCAACATGGTCAAGGTCACCACCACCGGCATGTCCAACGACAAAGGCAGCTGGTCAGCGATCAACTTTGAGCTGGACGGCATGGTTCTCAACCGTGCCCACTTCGACGCGGCCAAAGAGTTCTACAAAATCGTCCACTCTGGTGAAGCCAAGGCTGACTTCTCCAAGGCCGACACCCCGGCTGCTGGCGATGTCGGTGAGCCGCAAGAAGCTGGCTCGTTCTGATCTGATCCAATAACCTGAGCCGTCATTCGTGACGGCTTTCTTTTCGAGGTGATTATGAACCCCATGCTCATTTTCCTTGGTATCGTGGCTATCGCAGCTTCATCTGCCAGCTGGCAGATTAGCGCTCGGTTGACCGGTGCTGACTGGCAAAAGAAGTGGGACGCCCATATCATCGATGACCTCGCCGCGACTGTAAAGGTGCAAGCCGATCAGAAGGCGATTCAAGATGGTAATGACTTTTTCCTAGCAAAGGTATCCGAACATGGCCAGATCGCAATCGACGTTGCGCGTGCTGACGCTGATGCTTCTGACAAGCGTTCTAGCGTCCTGCAGCGCGCATCAGACGACGCCTACGCCCGATTGGTCGCTAGTCAAAGTCGCCTCAGTGCGTGCGCTACCGACGCAAGCAAAGCAGCTACCAAGGCAGCCGGAATGTATGCCGAGTTGTTCAAGCTGGCTGACGACGCAGCGGGCATTATGGCAAGAACGGCTGACCAAGCCATAATTCGCGGCACGGCCTGCGAATCCTCTTACAACCAAATCTCCAATCCGAATAAGGAAATGAAATAATGGGCTCTATCCTGAACGCAGCAATCCTGGAACTCATCGTGGCCTGGGGCATCGCCCGCAACATCATCGGTGGCGCGACTGCCAAGGACCAGTTCTTCAAGTTGTCCAGCGAGCTGAGTGAATGGGCGTTGGGCGTCGTCACCGGCGACCGCAAGGAAATTCTGGACGGCCTCGGCGACGCATTCGTGGTGTGTACTATCATGGCCAAGCAACTGGGCCATGATATCGAAGCGCTGATGCTGGCCGCGACTGTTGCTGATACGTCGTATGTCCACCCCAACGCGGACCTGATGCTGTTCGTTGTGCTTGGCGCCATCGGCGATGCGCTTGCCAAAGGCCAGGATGAAAAGGCACTTGAAGAGCTGGGCCACCTGGCCTTCCTGCTGACCATCGCGGCACGTCGTCACGGCTTCGACATCAACGCCTGTCTGGAACACTCCTATGGTGAGATCAAGGACCGGAAAGGCGTCATGTACAACGGCGTGTTCATCAAGTCAACTGACGAGCGCTATGAATCAGCAGTAGCGGAACTGGGCCTGGCAGGTTAAACTAGTCTCATCCAAACAAAGCCCGGTTTGTCCGGGCTTTTCTTTGACCTCAGAGTGAACAAGAATGAACTTTTTGATGCCACCCCGCAAGCACCTGGTCCACAAGGCAATCGAGCCGCGCAACTTGTCTGGTGGAAAGCTGGCAGAGGCCAACGCCCGAACCGACGACTTGTGGCAGGTTAAGTACGACGGTTGTCACGCCATCCTGATCAAGGCTTCAGGCCGTGCCTACGCCTTCTCCCGACAAGGCGAGCAGGTCGCGGGCGCTATGGATCGCCAACTGCGTGCGATGGAGGCCCTGGCCCTCGACAACTATGTCGTATTCGCTGAGGCATGGCGACCGGACGCAATCCACAGCGTAATGAACGGTGATTTCCGTCGCGGCTATGAAGCTGACGATGCGCGACTGCTGAAGGCCATCATGTTTGATTGGGTGCCTTTGCAGAACTTCATCGCCGGCACCTACTCCATGTGCTATGAAAGCCGTCAAGAGCGACTTGCAGAACTTCTGTTTGCCTTTCGCACCTTCGCATTCGGCAACCTGTTCGACGTGGCCTTCACCGCCAATACGAAAGCGGCATGCGTCGCCCACGTCGAAGTCCAGCAAGACGTTCACAAATGCGTGTTCGCCATCGACGGCTTCATGCGCAAAGCTCGACACGGCGCGTGGATCGCCGGTGGTGGCTCTGACGGGTTCAACATCAAGGATAAGGCTCTGTTTACTGCTGATCTGAAGGTCACAGGCCTGGTGGAAGGCAAGGGCAAGTTTCTGGGCATGCTCGGCGCCTACGAATGCACCTACAAGGGCAAGCCGCAGCTGGTGGGCGGAGGCAAGCTGACTACCAAACAGCGCCAGGACATCTGGGATGACAAGAGCACCAAAGATGGCGGCATCGGCTCAATCATCGAAGTCCACGCACTCGGCGAATCCACCAACGGCCTGCTGCGTGAGCCGCGCTATGCTTTGGTGCGCTACGACAAGACGGAGGGCGAGTGATGATCACCGATAAGTCTACAGAGACAATCTGCCAAACCATCGTGATTGTTATGGTCCTGTACTGGCTGATGTTCACGTGAGCGTGCCTTCTCAAGCTGAGCTGATCGAGGATGAGCGGCTGCGGTTTGAGGAGGCCGCAGCTATGCGCCTGGGCATCACCAGGCCAGCCATCAAACGCCTCAGGGCGGGCGATGGATACGGCGACCGTATGTATCTGGCCATCGGATGGCACTTCTGGCTCGCGGCGGTCGGACTGATCGCACCGGCTCCTGATAGGCTAGGAAACGAACACGCCCTGGTAGATAACCACGGGCGACTACTCGCGGACCAGGCATAGAATCGTCCGTCCAATGTACGTTAATCAAGGTCCGTTCTCGGACCTTTTTGTTGCCAGAAAGTTCCCAGCCAGTATAGGGGCGAAAGGCTATTACTGGATGTTCAAACACCACACTAGTGGCCGCGATGATTAGGGTATATACTTGTCGCACGCTATAGGCGCATACCGGCTGCCCAGGCCTTTCGATACACCGTAGTCGCTCCATAATAAGCCAACGCTCAGAGCGATGTTAAAGGACTTAACACAGCACAGAACATAGGGTGAATGACATGAGAATGAGACGACCACGGAAGGGCTTCATAAAGCGTATGAGTCCCCAGTTGAAGCAGGAGTTGCTCAACGTACTTACCAGAGTCATTGGTGAGACGATCAAGGATAAGATGGCAAGGGCCATACTGATAGGCTTGATCAGTACAGCAGGAAGTTACACCAGCGATGACATTGCGCCCATCGCCGACCCTCCTGCTTTAATTCAAGCCCCTCAAAACAACACCCCTTGATAGGGGTGTTTTGGCATCACAACTTCAGCTAACCTCGCATCGCCCGCTTCGCAGCCAGATATCGGCTCACCCGCAATGGCCCGTGATTCGCAGCCCCTGGCACAGCGCCATTGATCAGCTTGACCACTGCGCTGATGTTATCCTTCTCGGCCAATGGAATACAGCCGCGCTCTTTGAAAAACCAAGCAGCTGACAGCGCGGCAGACTGCGGCTCGCAGACAATCGCCGGATCAGAGTCTTCAGGAAGGCCAGCTGCCTTGAAGAATGCCTGAAAGTTGGCGCGGCCTGTCAGCTGGAATATGCCCTGGCCGCGATACTTCCACCCGTCACCGCTCGCTTCATTGCCATTCCCCATGCGATCTGCATAACAGTTATTTGCTATGGCCTCTGGTCGCTTTGCAAGCTGTAGGGCGAGCGCGTTGGGCACCTTGGGGGTAGCCTTGGGGTCAACCGAGTAACGGCTTTTCCACGTGTTAGCGAGCCCCTGAGCACTATAGTTGAGGTTCTCGGTGAAGGCTTTCAACCCGCCCGTCTCAACCCCAGCGTTGGCCAGGAATGCCGCGACAGGATTGATGGTGGTAATTCCGAACTTGATCAGGGCGGAATTGATTGGGCCAGACCAGACCTTTGCCTGGGAAGGGCTACAACCAGTGCCGATGACGATTACTTCTTCAGATACGTTCATTACTACTCCTGTTTGACAGGCTAGATGATTCTAGCCTGTCACTGTGGATTATCGACCTACTGAGAGCCAGTGGTATTCAGCGACTGAAGTGGCATTCACTGTGACGCCTGACAAACCTAGAGAGCCGACAACAGTGTTCATGACTTCGGCAGCGCCACCAGTGTCGGTGCCTGTGCCTGGAATGAAGACGAACACTTCAGATGGGTAGGCTTTGGGGAACAGTATCACTTGGCCGTTACCGGTGACGTTAGCACGGCCCCAGTTGAAGATCACGCCGCCAAGCCACGATGGCAGAGCCAAGAACCCATTAGGGCCAAGGCTCATGCTGACGCCCCAACGCAGCTTTTTGGATGTCACAGATGCGAAGTCGTCCACGCCAGCGTTGACAGTCGCAATCGGCGCAATCGGGGCGATGCCAACTTTGGTCTCTGTGGCAACATCACTAGAGTTGATCACGTCGAACGTGTTGGGAAAGCTGAGTGGGTTCGCCCCAGCAGCAAAAGGTTGTACCACCAGCTTTCCATTTATGGCCATGACAACAATGCCGCCCTTGGACACGTCCATTCGGCTCCATTGCGCGCCGTTCCAGGATGCGTTTTGGCACAAGTGCGCGATGGTGGTGGCAGCTGTGAAGACGTATTGCTGGCCTAGCAGGGTGTAGTTGCCTCCCGCACCTGATCCTGGCGAAAGGTTAGGAAGGCCGTCTGTAATGCCGTACCCGGCCAGTGTCGTGGCAGCATTCGCTTTCTGGGCAAGTGCTACGTTGATTGGGGCCAGCAAAGCGTTGACCTCAGTCTTGTCATAGGTGAAGTCTTTCGCCATCAAGATCTGGTTATAATTCCAGAATGCACCTGATGCCCCGACTGGGGCGCGAAGTATCACGGGAGTGTTGCCGGTGATTCCGATTGAGACGGAAGGCTTGCTGGGGTCATGCTGCACCCAGGCTGTGCCATTATACCAAGCATTCGCAGCCATGAAAACTTCAGCTGCAGAAGTCACGAAGCTGGCAGTCGCGCCGTGGAGGTCAAAGTTGACGCCAAGGTTGTTTACATTCGGGATGGCATCAGTTATGCCGTACCCGCCAAGTGTAGTGGCCTTCTTGGCAAACGTGGCATCTGACTCAACGCGAGAATATGAATTGCTAAAGTCGCAAATTGTGAATGTTTGGGCAGCTGGCCAAACGATTGGGTTAGCCCCGGCTGCGATTTTTTGTATTCTGGCTCCGAACTGGTTCAGCACAAGAACACTCGCAGACTTGGCCACGTCCATCCTCATCCAGTCGGTGCCACTCCAATACGAATTCGCTGCAACATGCGTCTCACTTGTCGCAGTCACGAATGCGTATTGCGCGCCACGCAAATCATAGTTTCCTCCCACCCCAGGATTCAGGTTAGGCAGAGCGTTCGTGATGCCGTATCCGCCAAGTGTGGTAGGTGTGTTCTTGACGGCGGACCACTGAACATCGTTGATTTGCGCGGCTGCGATCAGAGAGTTGACTTGGCCGAGCGATGCTGCTTGACGGCTCGCCACAGCATCCTTGATTGGGAGGCTGCCACCGTACTGAGGCACAAACACCCAGCTTGTACCTCTGAAGCGAATCTGGGCCATTGAGCCGCCGATGATCTCCCCGCCCTGAAGCAGGTTGCCACTCGCACCCGATAGCGGCAACGGGCCAGTGCCGTTAACGTCGATGGTGCTCGGGCCTGTGTTCGGCACCGTTCCTGCGCCACCGAAGTACAGGTTGAGAACGGTGCTGATACTGAACTCAGAGAATGATGGCACCGTGTTGGCCACGTACACGTTGGCCACGGCACCAGAGGCCCCTGCATACAGAGCAGTGCCGCGCTGTAGGTAGTTGGTGCCGACCTGAATGGTCCATGGGCCAAATACAGAGTCGATGCCGGACTTGGTGAATATGGTGCCGTTCCTGTCTGTGTATCGCTGCATTGTGACTAGCTGCGCGCCTGATGTCCAAGTCACCACCTCCAACATGCCGGCTGTCGCAGCTGTTCCAGGGACATACCCGACGCCGGGGCAAACCTGCGCAACGGCATCAGACACAATCTCATAGGTGCCTCGACCAAGAGTGGCCAAGTTGGTCGCCACCGTGATCAATTCTGCGCTTGGCCCGCCCGGACCACCTGCAGGCATAGGCACGTTCTTGATGATCTCAGAGGTATTTTGCACATACATCCAGGTCGCGCTGTTGGCAGGATCTGTGATGTTGTTATCTGCTGTAGATCGGAATATCTGGTTGACGCCTGCCACGACGCGAATGACTTGGGCATCTTTGACGTAACCACCGGATCTGGCAGGAAACCAAACGGGAAGGCCCTGGCCTTGCCAAGCCATCGCGTTTTTCGTCAAAGCATTGAACATGTAGTTCTGCACTTGGCGCTCGACAGCCTTGGCCAATGGATCGTTGGCAGTAAGGCTGATCTCATAGAATGGCGTGTAGCCGTTCGTAAAGTTGACAAATCCATTACCGTCCGTCTGCGGCGGCGTTTGGATATCATCAACAGTCGCACCATTCGCGAACGGCTGGATGATCAAATCAGGTACGATTAGTGGCACGCTGTTTACTCCTGAGTTACGATTATTTTGGTGCCGCAGACGTTGGGCATGATGCCCATCGAGCGATCATTCAAAACGTTGATTAGTTGGGTGGATATTTCCATGTTCGGACCTACCCTGTATTCCACAATGTGTTTGGAGCTGGTCGGAGTCTGGCTGGTGATGTCTGCCAGATAGAAGTACCGCCCGCCCTGCATGTCCCACGGCTGATCGCCATTCCAGATGTATCGCAGCATGCGGTTGATGAATTTGACGCCGCCGTTTGACACCAGGGCGATGTATCGAGTCTGCAGAGCGCGACGAACTTCATCCATGTTCAAAATTTCTTTGTTGCCGCCGCCATAGAAGTTGCCGCCTGTCAGGTTGGGGTTGCTGCTACCTGGAATCGGCGGCGATCCAGCCTTGTGAATGAAATTCTCGCGCAGTGGCCCGAATCCCCAGCCATTCGCAGCAGGATACAGCCCGAATGGCGCAGATGGAACACCAAGGATGATGCACCATACCATCAGTCCAAATGGGTTGGCCGTGCGAATGTCAAATACCGCAGACTGCCAACCTGACCAGAACTGGTCGTGGTTGTTCTGGTACCATTCAGCCTTCCTTTCGATGATGCTGCTGATGCCAGGCGCCTTGTTCTGCGACCACTTCAGTGCCTGTTGAATGCTGCCGTCGAAAGGCGTCATGGTCATACCGTAATCACCTGTATGTTGCCAATTGCAATGTTGGCTTGGCCGAATGGCGACATGATGAATTCTGACGTGTAGGCGCCAGCTGCAGGCGGGGCGCTACCGGCTGGCACGCAAGCCACTAGGATCGACCGCACGTATAGGCCTGGGAGCGTCCTAGAAACAGCGCCTGCAAGCTCATAGCCTGATACGCTCGCACCTACTACGAAACCCTCTTCACCCTCGATGTTCCCATTGGCATAGTTGATGATGGCATTGCCCACGCCTTGGATTGGCGAGGCTGCGCTGGTGCCGTTGGCAATTGTGGCCTTGATGTAAGTATCGAACTGGAATGGAGTGGTCCACTTGACACTGTACGTCAGGCCTGTGATCGGATCGACCACAGCAACGCCATTAGGAGGGTTTACTGGCACGCCAGCGTTGGTGCCATAATCCCATGGGCAACTCATCATGTGCGCGGCGTACAGGGCATCGGCAACTGCCTGTTGGTTCGGAGTACCAGCGACGCAAACCCAGGCCGCGCCAGGAAGTGTGAACTGAACGCCTTGGACTGTTCCAACTGCTCCGGTGTTGTTCTCAACGACCTTGACAGAACTTACGTTGTCCACTGCCAGAACTTCTGCCCATACTGCCTCAGTGCCACTACGCCCTAAGCTGGCCAACCGTCTGCTGCGTTGGTTCTTTAGTTGTGCATTGGTCAGTGCCAGGACGCCAGGAGTGATCGTGGACGTTGACAGGATTGTGACGGCGCCCCATCCGATTGTCCCGTCAACAATCCTCATGTCGCCCACTTCAACGGGAATATCTCCGAATGCGACTGACACCAGATTGGTGGCTGCGACTCCTGTGACCCCAATCTCGATGTCCTCAGTAGTGATGAATACTTCACCGCCTGGGGATTGGACTCTGGAGCCCTTCTGGATTCTGGTGGCTGGATCGCCAACTGACTCGGCCGCAGTTACTTTGGTGGACTTGTTGGATCCACGCTCGATGCCAAGGAAAGCGCAGTTGGCATCGAGGAACGGCCCGTATGAGAACTGAGGGTTCATCTGGTTTGCCAACTCGACATTGGTCTTCATCGTGCTGGTGCGGGCAATCGCCTCGCCTGCGATCATTGTGCCCTGTGGAGTGGCAGCGGCAACGTTCAGCTTCTGGCCGAGAGAGGCGCGCCACTCCCGTTGGACGACATCAAGAATGTCAGCGGTGTCAGCTGAGACGATGCCTGTATCGGTGATGTAGCTGTACCCTGTCATTATGGGATCATCCCGTTAGCAGTTCGTGTGCCTGGAGCACTGCTTATGTGCCCGTGTTTGGTGACCGGTATGCCTGCCACCGTCGCCTCGATGGCGACAGATAGTGATTTGTCCATGACGACGTCGCCATTGATCTTGACATTGCCGGTGATGGTGGTCAATGGCGTGTCAATTGTGACTCCAGTAGGCGCCGTGATCTTTATGTTGTCGGCTCGCACTGATATGCGCGTGGCGCCGTCAGTCGATTGGATCACTAGCGCGGCGCCATCCTCGCTGTTTATGGCATACTGTCTGAAAACGTCCGGCACAAACAAGCCGTCTTCAAACTTGTGGGTGCGCATGGAGTTAGGCTTGGCCATCTTCAGGGATTTGATGAACTGGGACATGTCCCTGTCAGCAGCATGGATCCAGCCCAGGTCGCCCTTCTTCAGAGGGAAGCTGATGTGGAATCCGCCACCACCTAAAGATACAACTGGCACATCTGCATATTGATTTCTTGGCTTGGCATTATCGCCCATGTCAATCCAAGTTATAAGTGGCTGGATTGTGGCGATGTTTTTGGCCCTGTCAAAGTTGATCAGGATGGCTGGCAGCATGACCTCAAAGTTCAGCTCGCCACTCCTCATGATAGCCGCGAGTGCGCTTGACTCGCTCTTGCTATCTGAGGAGGTTGCATTGATTAATGGCTTTAGGGACATGGCTTGGCGCCTGTTCGGATTCACCATATTATAGCGGTCGCGGATGTATCAAGTAAACCTGTTATCGGGCATTGCGCTTGTTCGCTGCCTCTGTAGCCAGCGCTTCATTAACTCCTTTGGCCATACGGATATCAAACATCCTGAATGCATCCTCAAGTGAATAATATTCCTCAAGATCGCGAAGTGGGATGCCATCATTCACTAGTTGCGATATCATCGGCTTGGAATATTTGGTTGACACGCCTTCTGTACCGTCAATGAATCTGTTAGGGACTTTTACGCCGTGCCATCCGACAAGGAATGCAAAGTTGAAGTCGCTCACGATTGAGCACAACCCTTTGAGGACAAGGACGCCTGGCAAGATGGCGGCCTTGTCTCTGACAAGTTCATTGATGGCCTCTGGAGTTGTCAATGGCACCCACACGTCGCCACGCTTCACCTCGGTCAGACACAGAACTTCCATCGGCCCTGTTCCCATGATGTCATCCATCAGGTCTATTCCAGTCGCGGCAGAGTATTGGGTGGATCTGTACTGAACTCCGAACGTGTCAAACATCTTAGTAATTCTGGCCATATCAAGCGGGCGGGCTCGCCCCTCCTTTTACATAAAATGGTTTATCACGGCTGCACAGATCATACTCCAAAGTCATCACGACGTACTGGCCGTTCATGCTTGGGTTCATCTTGGATTTGATGTCGACACCGTTGGCGAGTTTTACAGCGCCATTCATAAGCACGACGAACTCGACTCCCCACTCAGTCCAACTGGGGATTCCGATGAGCTCAGTTAATTTGGGGATGGCCTTTGGGTTGATCAACTTGTTCACATCTTTGACAATAAGTAAGTTGTCATCAATGAAAGCCGCGACATCTGGCCTGTACTGGTTCTGGATGTCAATCAGCAATGCGCTGCGAACAAAGGAGGATCGAGAAGGATTGGACAGGATGACGTCGTTGTATGAGGTGTCACAAATGAAGTTAGTGCCAAGCCCCATCTGGCCAGCGGCCCACGCTACATAATCGCTGAATGTGATGCTTGACGGCGCCATGCTAGTGACGAAAGTCGTCTTGTCGATTTGACGCGAATAGCAGTTGATTCTGATCCCTATGTCAGGCGGCGGCGATGTAGGCTCAGTGCTGACCACTTGCCCTATGAACACCACCGACGACTGGTCATTGCCATCGACGAACCACCCGGCCTCGATCATTACGTCAATCCAGACCTTTCGATCCACTACGCCGGTGTCGATGAGTCTTTTGTTCCAGATGCTAAATTGAGACAGGAGCGTTTCGCGCAGTTGAGTGGTGAGGCCTGACACATCTATGGACGCCCTATTCTGGAGCATCATCGCGGCTTTGTTAATCTTGATGCGCATGTTTAGCGACTGGTCCAGAACCACCTTGTCGCCCTCAGGCATCGTCAAAGTAACCCTGAGGATTCGGTCGTGTAGGGCCATTAAATCTTCACTCCTGTGGCCGCGCCATTGGCAATTTCCTGGAGTCTCGCGTCAAGCTGGTCAGATATGGCTTTTGCGTTGGCGGCTGGGTCCTGGACGCTGTTCAGGTTAATAACGATAGCACGCTCACCGATTGTGATTGACCTAGCGCCTTCTTGTTGCCGCTCAGCCACTTCTGGGCCGTAGCGCTCAAGTTGCTTCAGGCCATATTCTTGATCCCGAACGTCATTCATCAACTTGGTCCGGGTGGACTGTGGAAGGTTTACTGCCTGAAGCTCCTTGTTCAAGTTGAAGATCTGGTTTTTGACGCCAGCCTCCAACTGCGATGTGGCAAACTCCACGTCGCCACGGTTCACGCCGCCCTGCTGTACTTGTTTGACGTCCACGCCAAGTCGGCTTGCTATGTTCTGCTGTGTAGCCTTCAGATTGAGGCTGGATCTGGCCTCGCCTTTCTCAGGATTTCGGACCTCATTGCGGTCGCGGTTCGCGTCCTGGATGGCCCGCTGCTCAGCACGCTCTTTAACTGACGGAACGCCTGTCCACTCACGCTGGGTGGCCTGGGGCTCTGTGGCGACTTTCAACACCTTGTCAGGGTATGCTTTGGTTTTTGGCCCCCAGCCTTCGCGCTTTGGCCCTGCATGATACATCATCAGAGCCTCACGCAAGTTACCATTGGTAGCAGCGAGGTTTTCAGCCATGAGTTTGGCCGCGCCTTCGATGTTCTGTAGAGGGTCAAACGAGTCTTTGACGCCAAGGGCTTTCTTGTTCGCTGGCATTATCTGGAGCAGGCCTTCAGCGCCTGCCTCACTTACTGCGTTGGGGTTGAACTCACTTTCGACACGAGCCTGATTCTTCAGAGTGCCAGCCGGGATTCCATGGCGCCTTTCGGCGTCAGCGAACGCCTGGTCCCATGGGGTGGCCGGCATGGTCGATGGTTGGCGCGAAGCCATGATGGATGCCTCGGCCTCTGCCTGGTAGTCACGCCCTGTAACATTGTTAGAGGCGTTTCCTCCTGGTCCCTGGCCCATCCCCCTGGGTCCGGTGAGACCGCTAGCCTTACCGGCCTCACCGGCCCATGCAGCCCATGCTTGGCGCTCATCAATCGCATTTGCAAAACTAGCCACCGCACCAGCGAACATGTTAATTGCCGTTGTCATTTTCGCGGCATTCTGGCTGGCCTCAGAGTTTAGACGGTCTGCCGAGTTCGCTAGCTCGTCAAGTGACTTGGCAGTCTTGGTGTCCTTGGCAGCGTCTCCAGTCTTGTTGACAGGGGAGGTTCGGTCAACGGTGCCCTTGCCGGTCTGGTTGCCCAAGTTTGGATCCAGCCTGCGAACCTCTGTCTTTTCACGTTCCTCTTGCGCCGACCCAATAGGCGTGACAAGGTTGGATGTGTCCTGAGTTCGCGCCTTGTAGGTTCGGTATGCCGCGCCAAATGGACCTGCACCTGCGACAGGGTGACGAGCCATGTTCTCCCAGAATGACTCTGACGGCCTCTCATTGCCAGATGCAAAGTTCGTCTGGTTAGTTACAAAATCTCCCACTACATCTTTAGGGATCAAGTTGACGATTTTGTCAACTATGTCGATCAACGCCGTGAATGCCGGAAGCAACTTCTGGCCAAGGCTGATCTCCAGAGTGTTGAAGCTCTGGTTTAACTTTGCTAGTTCATCATTAAACTCTGTAAGTGACGCCTCGGCCCTGGCACGCGCCTCGACCTCTTCATTTGTATGTTCTGTGACCTTGCCGATGGATGATCCCATCTTTGATAAGGCTATGGCGAAGTTTTCATCAATGCCGAATGCTTTGGCCTGGCCCTGGACTTCAGCAGGCTTCAGCCTGGAGAAGCGTTCGCCCATCTTGCTGATCAGCTCGTTGAATGGAACCTGCGGCTTTCCTACTGCGCCAACGTCAACGCCCATCAATTTGAACTTGCGAGCCTCTGTCCCAACTCGCGTCAAGTCGGCATACGCGGCGTGTTGCATATCGGCAATATTCTTGAGCTGCTCAGCCGTCTTTTCTCGACTTACGCTGCCCTCGCCATGCTTTATGAACTTTCTCTGGTACTCTTCAACGCGCATAGACGATACGCCTATGCCCATGCCGACGACGCGCTGCGTGTTGTACTGCTCGCGCAATGCCATGACAGATTTTACGCCTGCCGCGAGTACTGCGACTGCTGCTGCCGCGCCAATGAAGCTGGCATTCATTATGCCAATCGCGCCAGTGACCCTGCCGATGCCAGGCACAAGCCTGCCGATTTCGTCGGATGCACCTGTGGCGAAGTCCTTGAAGCCTTCAGTCGCCTTCTTGGTGCCCTTTGGCACTTGGTCCACTTTGTTGTTCAATTGCTCCAATCGAGTGATGGCATCTTTCATGCTCACTTCATATTGGAGTACGAACTTTTCAACTTCATCAGCCACGGCAAGTTACTCCTGGAGTTGCGCTGCACTTGCCATTTGAATGGCAGGCCCCATCAACTTTGCTGCCTCTGCGATGAATGATATGGCCATTTCCGCCCCGGCATTCTCCCAGTAGGCAGGCTTGTCGGCGTGAGTGTCAGGGTCAATGCCGTTGTCGCGAAGGATGGCATTGAACACCAACTCGATGTTGCTCCAAGTTTCCAGGTGGTTGTCGATCAGAGCGCTTGTCGACAGCGGCAACTTCATGCCGTTGAACTCGACAGTGGCGTAGGAAAGAATTTCCATCGTATAGGCGCGCTTGAAGGCCCGGTCGGTGCTGGCCGCGAAGTCACGGAAACGGCTTTGGATATCCCAGCCGTCAAGGGCATCGAATCGGTCAATGATGACTCGTTTTGCGACGCCCTGGGAGTTGATGAGCTCAATCATGTTATCCACCAATTGCTTTAGAGACTTTATTATATAGGGATTCGGCGGATGATACTATGTTGCTGCCTATGCCAGAGAGCGTCAGTGGCACATTAGGAGGTGTTTGAATCCTAAGTCCATAAGTCTTGTCATTGGACGGGTTGTCTGGATCGAATGCATTGTAAACTGGAGGTTCTGCTTGCTCCCACTCGATGACGATTGTTACTGCCGATATCATATCAGACGTCTGCAATATCTCCACATCCTTCATCATCATGGCGTCGGCGCTGATTTTCCTGGATGTGATATCGTACATGTTGATTGTCTGAGCGAAGGCCAACATGATGCCCTCTATCGTCGCCAAATTGTTGCATATGGCCTTCAACTTCAACTTCACAGGACGTATGATCTTGCCATTCGATATGTCAATATCAAGCAGGTTGACATATGTGGCGTCATCCGACAGCTCATTGGTGGCAAGAGGATTCTCAGCAGTCGCGGCATCGCCCATAATCTCGACTGATACTATTTTCAGATCGCGCCAGTACGCATATCCGAACTCATCTTTGATGGTAAACTTGGTATTGCCAAGCAAAGATGATATGCTGGATAGTATTGACTCTGCCATTTTATTAACTCAGAAAGGTTGTGATTCTGCCAGATGTCTTGTCGAACAAATCTTTGACGGTTGAAGTTGCGTTGTTGACTGCTGAAATGCCACGGTCGATCAGCGTGGAGTTTGATGAGTTTGCAAAAACTATCGGGCTTACATTCTGGATCAGAATCTGCTGGAAGGATATTCTGATTGGGGTGGCAACCGTCATCTCAGCCGATTGCCGAAGCGTTTCAGTATTCACCTGCAAGTTGGCCATGATGATGCCGCGAGACGTTATTTGGTACAGGGACTGGCGATCAAGCAGTAAGTCATTGACCTGTGCGACCGTCTCCAGATCTGGGCATATCACATCGAATACAACTTTTGATGGCTTTATGATTCTTGAGTCCACCTTTACAGTGCCATCCTCCAGCGAGTGTCCGAAGGATTCTGAGCTCAGCCTGATGGTGCCCTTTACAACTTTCAGCCCCTTGGCCACTACCATGCCGCGAGTCTGGTTCAGTATGGTCAAGGATGCTTTGGAGAATAGTGCTGTAAGGATATTGCCAGCCATCAGAAAAGCTCCCGTGCGCCTTGGAGAAGGCCGGTGAAGATCTGTTTGGCCGACTGCGCACCTGCGAACGCGCCGAACATAAAGGTGAAGGTGTTCGAGTTGCGACGTCCATTTGCTGATATGCTGTCCACCACAGGGCCTTTGGTGATGTTGCCCTTGGTGAGTATTACACGACCGCCATCTGGATAGGTGACGACCATGGTTGTGATGTCTGGGAGTGGCAGTATGGAAAATGCACTCTTTTTGTTTTGCAGAAGAATCTTCAGGTTGATGTCATCATCACTGCCTGGTATGACTGAAACAGTCACTTCAACAGGCGCTGCTTTGTCGTATGTTACAATATCCCCATCAAATAGCATGTCAAATCCGATGGGCTCAATCTCCCTGGATGTCAAAGGATCGACATCATCAGCAAATTTAGAAAGTGAGAATCCAGTCGGGAATGACTGAAGAGCCACGATCACAATGCCTGTACCAAAACCGCTGATGTCGATCATTTGAGCGCCTTACTTCTTGGTGGTGGTCTTGACGGCTTCTGCAGCCGCTGGGGTAGTGGCAGCAGGCTTGTCAGTGGTAGCGGTCGGCTCGGCCACCTTCGCAGCTGCAGAGGTGTCTGCAGAGGCCGGGGCGGAGTTCGACTCGCTACCGGTGGAGGCGCCGTCATCACCGGTAGCGCCAGCGGACTTGTCGACATCGACGGCGGCGTGGTTCGCTGGATCTACTACAGCCGCGCCATCATCGCCGGTGGTAGTAGTGTCCTCAGCGCCGGCAGGCGGCTGCATCAGGCTAGGCGTGCCGGATTGGGATGCATCGACGACCACGATGGAGTCGCTTTGCACCTCTGGCGCGGGCGTGAACGATGTGAGAGGTTTGGGAAGATGGCTGGTAGGCTCAGAGGATGAGATCAAGACGCCGCCGTGGTATTGGGTGAAGATGGTTGGAGTGCTCATGTATTCCTCACTGTAAGTTGGCCAAAGACCGTATTGATCTGGGCTGTAAAGTTGAACGTTTCAGCATCGAGGGTGATGCTCAACTGGTCAATGCTTAGTACTGATGGGGACGCCAGTATGGCCGATGACAGCGAACGTCGGGCCTCATCATAGTCTTGCTGCGGTGTGAATATGTACTGGAAATAATCAACGCCTGCCTGGACGTCAAATATGTCCTCTCCAGTGCGCATCAGAGTGTTCAGCCTAACATCTTGTGCTACGGCCGCAACATCCTCGATGATGATCAGATTTCCGAACTCATCAATGGCCAGATCATTGAGCTCATTAACTTTGACAGTTGTCGTGCTCATGACTTGAAGTCCAGTTGTTCCATCGACAAGAAGGATTTATATTCTGCGAGATTCAAATAATAAAGTTGGCACGTATTGCCAAAGTTTGTATAGTCAGCATCACTATCAAAAATAAAGTTCCCGAAGTTCGGAAGGTAAAGATGCTTGTATGGCAGAAGGCCAACCCCGCCAAAACACCTTACCCCATCAATCAACTTCTCGCCATTCCTTGATATGTCGACATACATCAGGCTTACAGCTTGATATATGTGCAGGCGCCAATAGGCACCATCCAGGTTGAAGGCTAATTCTTGATTGGGCAAAGTGGATAGCGGGATTTTATTCATGGTTATGCGACTTGTGGCGCGGCGCGGGATTTGGTGATGCGCTCAAAACGGAACTTGTAAGGCCGCGACTTGAGACGGCCTGCGCCTGAGATGCCAGGAAGCATGTTGCCGCTGAGGATCACTCCGTTGGTGCAAGTGGCAACATCGCCGTTCGGGTACGTGTGGACGATGTTGATCTTGTCGCGTGCGCTAGTCTTGCCTTTGCCGACGCGGTTGGCATCGAGCAAAGTGTCCAGGTTGATGTCACCCTCACTAGTCGGGATGACCATGAAGGTGATTTCCACGCCCTGTGGATGAGTCCACACGAGCATGTCACCGTTCAAACCAAACCCAGTCTCCGCAACTGGCAGCTCTGGACTGTCCAGTGGGTCGCCGTCATCAGCGAAGTCCACGAGGGCAAAGCCGTTGGGGAAGGTGTTACTGGCCGTGATTAGTGCCGAGTAGCCGAAACCTGCAATATTGATCATGTCTATCTCCTGTTGCGATGATTATAACCGAACTAGTGCGACGGTCCTATTACCAGTCGCACTAGCCAAGTAAGTTAGATCAGGATGTTGTTGCCATCGACAAAGCGGATGGAATCGCCTTTGGAGTAGATCAACTTGTAGCTAGCCTTCCACTCGGTCAGGCCGGTGTTTTCGTTCACATAGCTGGAGAATGTGACGTTGATCCAGTAGCCAAGAGAGAACACCTGACGCCAAGCGTTCTTGTCACCGCTAGACTGCGTGATGAACACCTGCTGCACGGCGCTGATAGGCTTGCCTGGGGAGAATGTACCGTTGTCACCGGCAAGCGTCAGGATCGGCTGCAGGACGGCCAGGACCATGGCCGCGCCAAGCGGGTTGGCCGGGACATCCGGCACGTTGACGCACAGGCTCAGAATGTTCGACACGATGGCCGACTTGAGCCACATTTCGTTGGCGTACACGTTCATGTCAACGGCAGCAGTACCACCGCCACAGAGGATTCCGCGCTGGTAGAAGGCGAGTTGTTGGCCTGCCACTTGGGTGACGCCCACATAGTTGCCACGGCTCTTGTCCATGGAGTCTGCCGTCTGGTCGTCACTCACGGAGATATTGCGATTTGGGAACTGGTAGAACATGTAGTTCTGCGATGCGTTCACAGCATTGTAGTTGATCGCTGCAGTGATCTCACAAGGAGACTGCTCGACAAAATCATTCGCAGCAGTGGCAGACAGAATGTTGAGGGCGCAACCGCTGAAACCCTTGACGAGTTCGAACAGGGCCGCGAGGTTGGACGGCACAGTTGCCACGCTGAAGATGTACAGGTTGTTCTGCGCATGGTTCGCGGCTGCGACTGCGGCAATCTCAGCGTTGGTCAGGATGGCCGCGCCGGTGGTGAAGATGAAAGAGCCGAAGTTGTTGCTGACAGACGTGCTCTTGATGAAGGCCACGTCTGGAGTATCAGCAGCCTGACCGGCGACCAGGACGGTGCCGCCCGTGGCCCAGCCCAACAGGATGGCTAGATCAGTGCTCGCGCCAGTGGCGACTACGGACAATGAGCCAGAGCCTGGCGTGGAGCCTGCCAAAACGAACTGGCTGGTGTTGGTGTCGAAGGTGACGGTGGCAGTAACCAGCTGTGCGTCAACAGACGTTCGGATGGCAGTCTGAACCAGGGCTGCGGCTGCGGTCAAATCGGTAGCGGCTGCGAGGTTGATGCCGGTGATCTGTACCGTGGTCGATCCGACGATGATGGACAGCGTGCCATCGGCGACGGCTGTGAGTTGAGCAAGGCTCTTTGGCAGCGCATCACCAACCACCATCGGCGCAATTGGCGCATCTACCCAGCGAGCGAAACTGATGGTTGGAGGCGACGTGATCGACTTGCTGATGAACGAGAAGTATGCCTGAGCACGCTTCGCTTCTTCAGACTGCGCGCCAAAGAATGAGCTGGCAGCATCAGCGCTGCTGAACTCAATAACGACGCCAGGCGGCACTTTGGTATTGCGCGTGATTGCCCGCATGATGAGCTTGCGCTCTGCTATGGCAGTTCCCGCGCCAACGCCAGATACAATCTTGATGTAACGACTTTGACTGATCACTGTTGTGACTCCTGTTAAATTACTCGGCTGCTCAAGGACTGGAGCATGTGCGATGAATGGATGAGCGGCTTATCAAACCCCTTGGCCGCGACTGTCGATCTGGCGTTGGGCTCCCAGTTACCATTCTTTATACTCTTGGCTATGTAGCCTTCAAGAATAAGAGCAATTTGCCCTAATGCTTTATCAGGGGTTATCTTGCCACTGACCAGATCCTTTGCTATCCTTTTCTGGATCGTCTTTCGGTCAGCACTAAACCTGCTCCAGGCCAACCTCATGAATGGTCTGGATGGTATGGTAATTTTGTGGGCTGCTGTAACTTTGTGCGCGCCCTGGAAACTGTTTTTGACGAATCGAGTGCCAAGCATGCGGGCGTTTTTACCGCCAACCGCTGCATCGGTAATATACTTTGTTCCGCCTGGATGGTCGATAACCCCGCCATATTCATTCATGCGGGCTACTCGTGCCACTTGGATACCTACGGACTGACCACTGGTGGCTGGGTATCTAGCAGACTCAAACCAGCCAGCCTCTGCGACTGCGCCAGGACGCAGCTTCTTGAGCGCGGCGATGTGGCGATTGATCATCTGCGAACCGGCCATGGCTTATACCGAGTGGATGGTGCCGTCGATGGTGGTGACCTTTGGAGTGGTCACGGACAGTGTTCGGTCATTGGTGATGGTCAAGTCGAAGCTTGGGTGTGCCTCAAACTTGTGCTCGTCATCCTCAAACTTTTCATTGCGAACTTTGGTGACTCTCAAGATGCCGATGTTCTGCTTACGCAAGCGCGCAATTGTAGAAGGGAGCAAGAACCACATCATCACTTGATTGGCCAAGTCAGATGCTGTGATCACGATTGGCGCGCCAACCAGCTGCAAGAACAGCGAGCTGATCTGGTATACGGATTCGTACAGCTGCGTAACCTCTTCAGTGAACACGCCATCTACCAGGCCGAATTTGGACATAGGCCAGTGGCGTGGTGCGTCATCAATCTTCTCCAGATATAGGGAAGGGCCAGATGATGAGCCTTGCTGGGTCGGCTGAGCCTTCTGGATGACTGGCGTACCAGCAAGTGAAGGAAAGCTGGCGACGGCGCCAGCCTCAATTTCAGCCCTCAGGATTCGTATTAGTTGTGAGTCAAGCATCTAAGTCACCCGGAACTTCTACTGGAGGCGCTGACACAGGAGGTACGAACGGGCCGATGTCAACTGCCAGGCAAGACGCCCAGCCATCTTGTGCAAACCACGTGCCTTGCGACTCAAGCTGGTACAGCCGGCCGTTGTATCCAAACTGATCGCCGGACGTGTCACGGTCCAAGTCGATCATATCAAATGGCGCGAACACCTGGACATAATTGCGTTGGAACTCCAGGTTGAACTGGATGTATTGCGTTCTCTTCACCCTCTGGACTGAAGATCGCAGAGGGAAGTATTCACCAAACGCCGAAACCCAGATGCCCTGATCATCCAGTGCGCGGCTGAGGAACTTTCGATACTGGATGGTTTGCTGTCCAATAACGCCAGCCGCGATGTTTAGGAGGTTGATGCCGGGAATCACCAGAACACCCCGCCAACTTTGCGGAATGCTTCACGCTCAGGAAGTCCGCCGATGCTCATTCCGCCCACCGCTAACACTTCTAGCATGGCCCACAGCGCTTGCCCATAGGGTGTGCTGGATAGCCACCATTGCCAGCCGTCCGCAGCAGGAGGGGCCATCTTAGACACGGTGACTTCGCCGATGGTCGCCCCGGTAGTGAACCCGCCCATTGTAGAGCCTGCAGCCGCGCCCTGTTTGGATGCGTCCTCTGCCTGCTGTCCGATTGTGAGAAGGTGCGCGACGACGTAGTTCAGAATGACGACCAGCCTCTGGCCATTGAGCACGTTGTAAGGCGAGCTGTCTGAGCAAACAAACATGGTCGCAACAGTCCAGTACATGCTGAGGCGCACCTCAGGATACTTCGCCACATCAGCGAATTCTGGGAATTGCTGGCGGAAAAGTGCATCATTATAAACTGTCATCACGCAATCCTTTACAGGCGGAATTCGTCGGCGGCTTTGACTGTGGCAGTCGTCACCTTGATGTTCATCCCCAGCGTTTTGTGGTTCAGCTGGCGGAAGCCATCAGGCTCCATGTTCATGGTGTGCTTGACAATTGCCTTGTTGTTGTCGCGGATGTCCTGATCCAGCACCTTGACAAGCCCTTTGGCCTGATGCTTCACAAAGATTGGGTGATCCTTGAGGCGGTCATAATCAGCATCGCTGATGGGCGTCAGTACGCCATTTGCAATCCAAAGCGGACGGCCTTCGCCATCTTGAATCATTTCGCCGCGACCGGATACTGCCGAAGGGATCGACGCACCGCCGTGGATGGTAACTTTCGCAGTCTCAATCGGCAGGTTGCCGACGTGGCGAAAGAAGGAATAATTGACCGAGAAGGTCATGGTGGAGAGGATATATTTGCTCATGGTATGTAGTCCTAGTTATTAGTGCCTGCGAGCCCCTACAGCCGACAGACATCTTGGTGAACAATGGGGCGTTACGCCCCATTGGATCAGGCCTCTTTGTTAGATGCCGATGATGCGCACAACTGCCCAAGGGCGCTTGCACAAGGTGCCTGCCGTAGCGTTGGAGAAGTCTTCAACGTAGGACTTGGCGCGTTTATCAACACCCAGGGTACGGAACTTGGTCTGTACCAGTTGGGTGAAGGTATCGCCACCGTCAGTGGAGCCGTCGATGTCGGCGCTGATGCTGTCTGCGAACAGATAGAGCATGTCCTCACCACCGGCACCTGCGCCGCTCAGCTCTGGAGCCGATACGATGCGCATTTTCGGATAGGTCTGGGTGATCCAGTCGCGAACGCTGATGCCGAAGTCGGTGGTCACCGACAGGAAGTCAACCTTGTTGGTAGGCAGTGCCAGGGTGAGCTTGACCTTTTCAGGGTCAACCTGGTCCTGGGATTGCGTACGCAACTTGACCACTGCGAAGCGGATGTCGCCGGTGATCTTTTGGAAGTCGGCGGCAGCCCAGCCCAGTGACGGCGCGGTGGTGGCAGCTGGCAGGGAAGGATCATTCAGGAAGCCGAAAGTGCGGTTACCACCGGCAGTGTTCCAGCCATAGAAGCCGACTGCGTTGCGGAAGATTTCCAGCGATACGCCGCACTGCTGACGCTTGACATCGGCAGAGTTCATGCGCATGGCAGCAGCGCGAGCTTCTTCAAGCATGCCGACTGCCAGGCCCATTTCACCGCGAACGACGGTGCGACGCTCAAAGTTGGCGTTCCAGCTGGTCACCGGGATGTTGGTGAAGTCGCCATATTCGCCGGCAACGCCCGAAGGCTCAACGATGCCTTGGACAATCTCTTCATCTTCCCACGAGCCGAGGGTGCTGATGCCGATGATTTCGTCAATCTTGCGAGCGGCGGTCATCACTTTGACGAAGCCTGGCAGCCAGGTCTGGAGGAACTGGATTGGCGTAGGGATCGAAGGGCTGGTGATTGGCGCGGTGAAGTTGGCGTCCATACCAGTCGCGCTGGTAGGGCGGAATGCCCCGCACTTGTCCAGATAGCTGATCTGGTCCATGACGGTGCGGTGATCGAAGGCCAGGCCGATACGGGCCAGGCCTGCTACTGCTTCACCGGTGAGGGCAGACAGCATGGAGTCAGGCATTACCTTGACATCCATGGCCTTCATACGGGAATGCAGACGGCTCAGTTTGGTGTTCATGATGGCGTCTCCTTACGTCAATTGGATGGAGGTGGTTGCCGCGACAAGTGCGCCGGCAGCAGAAGCGCCGATGGTGACGGGGTTCATCACCTTGGCATTTTTGATCAGTACATAGCCGGCAGGGATTGCGACGCCTTCTGGCACAGTGATCAGTGCGCCAATCGGCAACAGCAGCGCGTCGTTCTCGGCGGTGATGTCAGATGGCACATATGCGATCTGGGCACCGGCCAATACCGTCTGGGAAGCGGTGGTGTAGTTGATCAAGCTGGCGAACATGATGACCATGTCGGCAAACTCGCCTTCGGTGCCAGCAGGCACTTCCAAGGACGGGGCGAGTGCGCCACCGGCCTGAGTGCCCTGGAGCACGTAATGTTTCGGGTGGAACAGGACGCCGGCAAAGTTCTTGCCACCGACTTCAACCACAGGAACGTTGGCGGCTTGAGTGGTGCCAGTAGCAGGCACGGTGCCGACATAGCCGAATGCGCGACCGACAACGGCGCCTTTTTCGCGAGTGGCGCCTGCGAAGGTGGAGGCTTTGATGCGACCAACTTTGGCGCGCAGAGGGCCATCTGCGGCGATGTCGCCGACAAAGCCGGCAGTGAAGTTGCGGTTAACTACCGTTTGAAAAGGCATTAGGATGCGCTCCCGTTGATGTATTGGTCGAGGCTTTTGGACTCAGCGGACGGCGCAGCTGCCGCGTCTGCTGCTTTGGACTGGGTGATGCGTACTTGACGTGCGGCTTTTTCGACGCCGCTCAGGTACGCATCCAGCGCTTCAGGAGCAAATTTGGAGTCGCAAGCGATGCCCAGCTTCTTCACCCCGTAAGCAGCAACTTGACGTGCGTCCATAGCCGCGCAATCGAAGGCGCCAACAACTGTAGACAGCCGGTCGTAGATGCGAGCCTTAGCAGCAGAATCAGCGTAGAAACCGCGTAGCGCAGCATCACCCGCTTTAGAGCCTGGTTTGCCTTCCATTTCACTTTCCTCGTTATCAATGGCCGCACCCGGCTCTTCAGGGAGTGCGTCTGTGCTGACCTGAGCCCCTTGGACGGTACTTTGGTCGTTGAGTCCTTCGACGTTATCGACAACGGGCATGCCCTCGTTATCTGCGGCAGGGGTTGCACACGCGGCCTTCAGGGCAGCGATAGCGGCTTCAGCGGCGCTGATCAAGGCCGGGAGGTCGCTTGGAGCCTCGGCGCCTTCTACCGGTGTTGCAGGAGCTGCAGCGGCTGGTTCTGCACCGGCCTCGGCATCAACTACCGGCGCGACGGCCACGGCAGGCTCTGCAGCAACCTCGGCGACGGCAGGAACGGCACCGGCTTCAGGCTCTGCGTGGGCGGCCTCGCCAGCCTCTTCAGCCAAAAAGCCTTCAAGGGCCGTGGAGAGTTGCGGGATGAGGGTTTGAAGTTGTGCAACGGCACTATCACGCGCCGCCTTGTCCATGGCTTTCTTAGCCTTGAGCGTCATGGTATTCTCCTTAGAGGATGATTTGAAGTCGAAACATAGATGGTCAAAGCAAAGGCCATCCAATACCCTTGCGCCCGGCACGCGGCCTTCAGCAACTAGGGCGATGTGATTGCCGCGCAGGTTGGTTTGGACAACTTCATAAGCTTGCCCCTCGAACACACCGGGCGTTTCCTCATAGTCACATGCATAACCTAGAGACAAATCCTTTTTGCCTTGTGCCAGGTCATTGCGCATCTGCCTTGAGAATACCTTCAAATCACCTCGCATCCATGGCGCGGCGTAGTATACATTTGAAGTGAGAACGCCAGAGACTCCATAGTCCTCTGGCGCGGTGTTTTCCTTATCCCCCGCGAAACCCGACAACATTTCATGGTCATCAATCAAGGGGACGTTCATGAATGAAGCGATGGTCGCAGGATTGTTTACGGCAGACTCTGGACGGTACACATTGACCATGCGCATCGGATCGCCCGGCAAGCCTACTTGGCCAGCAGAGTATACGAAGATGCCAAATGATGTGATTGGGCAGCCTTCAACTAACAGGAAGCCGTTGTCATCAATTTTGCGGGAGGTGGCAGCCATCGTACATACTTCGCAACAGAGTAGTTGAAAGGATTATATACGACTGTTCACAAGAAAGGAACTTCATACACAACTTTTGTACTTGGCCGCGAGTTGTGTTGCACATATGCCATATAACATGAAGACAAGTTACTATACCGGCAGATTGGCACATATCGGGAGAATAAATAGATGAGGGATAGTTGTGGTTGGCCGCAAAGGCAAGCGGGCCGTGGTAGTTCATTAATTAACCATACTACTATATCGACCATACCTTTAAATTATCAAAAAATAGATATATTAGGAGTTATCAGTATTGGTACATATATCTTATACGTTCCTATATAGAGTTGCAAAACAGCAAATCTCCCGGTATTGCCGGGAAAGTAAGCTACAGCCCGCGCGGCTATTGGGCTGCAGACTATACCGTGTTTTATACCAGGATTGGATCTAGGATTCTCCCGGTATAGTAAGACATCGCAAACCTGTCCGTTAGACCAGATGGTACACGATTAGTGCGGTTATTGCGATCAAATCAACTGCGGCCCAACGCAAGCTCAAAGGACCGGGATGGTCAAAGCTCTTGAGGACGCTGGCAAGTTCACACTTACGCATTGCTTGGATTGCAGCACTCATGTCTAGATACCTGTCTTTAGTTTATGTTATATTGCGCGCATAACAACGAGCAACCGTTTGTCAGATTCAACGGAACACCGGCACCTTTCGGCACCGGCAGTTTATCGCCCATCCAGGTGGGCCTTGGTCGGCTTTCGGGCCTTCCCACAGCCTTGGGTCATTCAGCTTGAATATCAGACCATCCTTCTCGACATGCGTGTGGCGCGGCACCTTGCCTGCTGAAGAGTGCAGCCATTCAAACTCTTCACAACCATTGTCCTCCATTCGGTTGTCACTTAATGCGCTATATATCTTGCTGGTCTGATCCCTGGCAATAAGGTCGATTCGTTTCTTCTCAGATATGCCAACTTTCTGCAGCGCTGAATGAATCCCTGACATGCCCTGTTCTTCTGGATTGGGCGAAGTCAGGGACAGCATTACTGATCCAAAAATCTTCTCGTGGACCTCAGAGCTTATTCCTGTGATCAGGGTGTGGTTATATGTTACAGAAGCTTGAAGCGTATTGGCCACAGCCGCACTGTAAGTTGCCACAGGGGCCTTTAGCCCTGCAACACTTAGACTGTGCAGAGTCGCCGAAGTCGCTTGGCCATCGACCTTTTCTACAAACTCTGGGGCCAGCTTATCAGCGAACGCTTCAAATATGCCGCTCCATCTTTGGCGAAGGCTGTTCAGAGTCCTTGTGAATCCAGAAGTTGCTGAAGCGTCAGTGCCAAAGAGCTGTTTGGCCTCGTAAGTTTTTCCCTCTGCGGACAACTCTTTTTTGTAGTCCTCAATCATGGAAGTCAGCAGCGATGCCATCTGCTTACGATACCACGACTCAAGAGCGAATGACGGTATGATGGGGGAGCCCCGGCCAACTGGCGCAGGGGCTTTCTTCTGTCTGACCTTAGAGGCTTTGAAGGCCATCAGCTGGACATCCCTGGATCGCCTTCAGTCTGCGTCTGGATGTTCACTTCGGACAGCGGGTTGGCCTTGTTTCCATTCGCCAGCCAATCCTTGAATGCGGGCACGTCCATTTCTACCATCGAACCGAGGCCGTCCCAGCCATGCTTGAATGAGTCGTTGTATCCTTTGGCCGCTTCTACAGAGTTGTGGAATCCAAGCAGCACTTTATGCTCATCAAATCCGCCCTCTTTGTTGACCTGGTTTACCACGAACACCTTTGGCGAATTCAAGCTGCGCCCGACAAACACGTCAATGCCGTCGCCGTCAGCGCCCACTGTATTCTTCAGGTATCCATAGTGATGAGGCATCTTGATACTCCACGATCCATCCTTTGCAGTCCTGATCGAGTCTCGTGGATTTTCGATAGCGATGTCCATGTGGTGGATTTTCATGGACGGCAGTTCGTGCTCATCTTTGGCCTCGACCACAGAACCGGCGCCTGCTACGGATGGCTTGGCGCCTGACGTGCTAGGCTGGGTTGACCGCTTAACGCCTGGACTTGCATTAGCCGGCAGGTCTGCCCCGTTGATGGTCACAGCGCTTTGAATTCTTGACATGATCTTGGCAAGATCATCTGCCAACTTCTTGATGTTGTCCGCACGGCTGGGCAGTGTGGCCACTTGAGGGACTTCGGCGGCCTCGACAGCACCGGTCGCTGCAGGCTCCTGAACATTGCTGGTGGCCGGTGCTGGAGCAGGCGCCGTAGTAGGGGCGGGTTGCGCGGCTTGGGCCGGGGCGGCACTCAGCTTCTCGCTCGCGGCCTTCTCAAGCTCTGCTATGTTCTCAGGAGTCATGCCAGGGACTTCATTGGCCTCATCATCTGATAGACGATTATAGCCGCTGTGAGGATCATCGCGCAGACGCTGGCGAACTTCTTCAGGAGATACTGCGCCAAGGTTCGCATTAATTTCGTCAGACTGTGCCTTCTGAAGGTTTAGCTCAGCACGTTCTTTGGTGCTGATCGAATCCACAGAGTTCCAAACGATGTTGACTCTGACATCAAGGCCGAACGACTTCAGTGTCAACAGGTAGTGTCGATCAAGCATTGGGTCGCACACATGCTCCTGGATTGACTCCAGCTCTTCATGGTACGACTTGGACTCAAATTCACCAGTCGCATCGAAGCCTTTAGGACTGGTGCCCAGTAGCTTGGTGGATGGCGTCTTGGCAATTGCCGCGACAAGCTGGTATTGATTCATGATGATTGAGTCGAAGTCTGCCAGACTTGTATCAATCTGCTCCATCTTCTCGTTCGTACCAAGAACCTTTACAGCGTGATTATCCCTGTACTTGACCCACAGCATGATCTTGGACAGGAACGACTCTTCATTCAGGATTGCTTTCGCCGTGTCAACATAAATGGTGGTCGTTCGCTTGTTCAGGGCCAGCAGAGGCGCCTCGTTCGCAGTGCGCTCTGCAGCGTACACTCGTTCGTAAATCCTCTGGGTCAATGGTACGCCGCCAAATATATAAGTCGGCTTTAGAATGTCCGCAGGGACCGGGCCACGCGCAATCATCAAATGCGAGCGGTGATATTTCTTCCCGCTGATGATCCAGTACTCAGGATCATAAAAGTGGCGGCTGGCAGGGTTGGCGGTTGCATCTGACGTCATCATAGGCGTCATCCAGTACGGGTCAACTTGTGAGATGCCCTTGTACGATCCCTTGGTCACGCCGTCGATGTTGAATATCTTTTCGTAATAGTCAGGGTCATCACTTTCGACCTCGAAAATTGCAACCCTGATGCCAAAGATGTTTTTGAATCGGTTGAACTCTGCCAGGTTCTCCTTGAGCTTGAAGTCAACATCATGCTGCTTGATCTCACTGAGCGTTTCGTCGCTCAGCTTGTCGCCATCAGTCTTGATCTCCCAACCGTTGCGAATGGCATCTTCACCAGCTTGGGAACAGGCCTTATCCACCAGCCAGTGCTGGGCAATAATGGCGCACGACTGATAGCCGATGAACCCCATGGAGTTGTACCAGTTCTGCAGCTGCTCTGGCACTGTGTAAGCGCTCTGGCCCATGCCGCCGGGAATGTTTTTGATGTCGTTGGCGTCCATGCCGACTTTGGTCGAGGCAAGAACTTTGGCATCCATGGCGTCCATGGCGCCTTTGCTGAGTTCATCACACGCAGGAACTTTTGGCATGTGCACAGGGTAGGCGTCGATGGTGACTGGAATATGTTGGGTGGCTTTATCCTTCGGCCACGGCGCCGACCGTTCGGTGCGGCCCATGAGGTCAAGTGGGTCAACATTCCCTGCTGGCTTTTGTTCGGCAGGCGCATGTTTCTTTGCAGATTCGTCAGGCGACTGCCGAACTATTTTCCATGGGAATAATTTCATTTTAGGTTCGCAACGTATGTCGTGATGGTTCGCTATTATAGGGGGTGAGTGTTTATCAGTACTACTGTTATGGTATTGTCCCATCTGTCGACAGTCACAAGACAGCCAGTCCATGTGTAGAAATAATTAGCGCCAATTGCAAGTTCACTATATACTATCCGCTAACCCGCCTGGAGGCTGACATGAAAGACTTTCCACACATCATCCACATCACGACAATTGGAGGCGTCATAACCTCTGTCCACGAGTGTGACCAGGCTGCTTTGGAGGAGGCGGGTGATGCAGGCATCGTCGAATCTTGGGTGGTGATCGGAAGTAAAAGCTCAAGCCTGATCCGAATGGACCTGTACCCTGCTGAGGCGACCGTCCTTTATAAGGATAAGCGCGTGTCAGGCTCTGGCGTAGTGGAGGCCAGTGATGGAGACTTGAGGACGGGCGCGGCCAACGTCGTATACCGGATCAGAACGGCTGAAGGCATAGAGTACATGCTGGGATCAGATATTTTGGGATCTGTGCCAGAAGATGCTTTACTATCTGACTGATTAACTTTATAGTCAGTCCATAACTTGACAGAAGGTGGCTAATATGTTCCAAGGATACGTTCTGGCCCAGATCATCTGCTACGGCAGCAACAGCTATGACTGCAAGCCTAAAGTCATCGACACTCAAATCTACGCCAGCCGCAGCGAATGTGAATGGCAACTCCAAACCAAATCAGCCTACTACTCTGACCTTCAGTGCGTCGGCGTTGAACGCACCAAATAAGGCATCTGCTATGAAAACCAAAATCGTCCTGGCGCTCGCCCTTTCTATTTGTGCACTCGGCGCCCAGGCATCTGGACTCAAAAAGAATGTCACAAAGGCCGAACTGTTCACGTGCTCTGAAACAGTCACCAACGTCGCCAGTGGCAAATCATTCAGCACTGACAAAGATGGCAACTTGCTGACTGTCCAGGTGATCGACTATGGGGATTCGTTCACCATCATCAGCGATAGTAACGGTGAAGTGGCGCAGTCTACCAAGCTGGTCAAGACGACTGAAGATTTGCAAATCGGCCATCCGCTTCCATCTGTGATCATGGCGAAAGGCACTGGGAAACTCGATGGCGCGTACTGGTATGACGATGGCAAATCTAGCATCTACTGGGAGTGTCTTATTGATGCGTAGCGTAAGTCTGGAAAGCTGCGTATGGTCCTGCATCTGCTGCGCGCTGGCCGGGGCGATACTTGCCCTGGCTACTTATCCGGCGCCGCCCTTGCCGTGTCCTACGGTGTACACGGGCGTTGTCATCCGGGTGCCTGTGGAGCCCTTTGTCAAACCTCCTGCCGAGGTCTACACCCTTGACGGTGAGATTGGCCAGGATAGCATGTAACCAAACTTGAGAGCTAATAGAATGAAAATTTTTCTTGTTGTGATGAAAGACATGTCTGGCGCATGGGACTTGGACCGACGCTTCAAGCGCCTTGAGACTCCTTTGGCGCCGTTCGTGATGCCTGACGCTTCTGATGATTCTGATGGCCCTGAAAAGCCACCAGCCATGTCCGAAGAACAGGCCCGTGAAGCATACAAGGCAACGTCCGACCAGCGTGCTGAAGATATTCGCGAGGTAGAGAAGTGGCGGCGCAACATCGCTGCAAGAAAGTCTCTTTTGACCAGAATCGGCGTGACCATGCCTGATCGAGTTAACAAGGATGACGATAGCGAATACAAGCGCGAGTCATCGTGGTTCGCTCCAAAGTTCGCTTGCACAGGCGATCAACTTTTGGACATCATGTCATCAGATGACAGTTGTGCTGTAGAATCGGCCACGCTCGGTGACACCAATTCTGGGTTGATTGACCGTCTGGAGCGAGTCCTGAAAAAGATGGAGGATTTGGGCGCTTTGGACATCGGTAATGGCGATCATGTGTACAACGAGAAGTGCGAGGTTCACATGCCAGGCATGGCACTCGCCACCTATAATGAAACGCTGCTGATGGAGGATGCCTGCAGCGATGCCCTTCAGGACTGCCTCAACAGCGGATGGCGGATCATCGCCGCGTGTCCACAACCCAACTCGCGCCGTCCTGACTACATCCTTGGCCGGTTCAATCCTGACATTTCCACAGGCGGCCAGGGCGCACTTCGCAAGCCATGACGTCCCGGCGTTTCGTTCGCAAAGGTCCGCCAAAGCATAAGCAAAAAACTTGCTCATCGTGCTACGGATACCGCTTCCCTCATAGGATGGGAAGCGGTAGCTGCATATTTGACAAGCGCGGCCATCCCAAAGGCGAGCCCGACGTCACACCAACGCCATCTGAGCCTGATGACGAATTCCCGTTCTGACCCAGAAACTTAACATGGCCGCGATGGTCTATTCTACACGACAAGTTCCGTCGCTCTGGAGTTCGCCATGTCAACTATTAGAATCGAGAATCGCCCTGACTCAAGTGTGATCGCGACAATGCGACCATCAGCATGGAACTCAGAGCGCATCCTGGGGTTTGATGTCGTAGGTCTGCAAGCTGACGGTAGCCTTGTCGGCGCGCTGGTCATCCTGACTGCAGGGCGAGTTGGACTGTCCGCGCCGCTTACACAAGATCCCATAACAGGCCTCAGAGTGAATAGAGTCCTGGTGTTGCGCGATTCGTCTGGTGCATACGTCGGACACGACGGCAATTGCGTGAGTGTGTCCCAGGCCTGAAAATAGTGCTTTACTCCATCCACATCTGGATATATAATCGCCTCATCGAAACGAAACGCAGAAAGGAAACACTAGAATGAGCGTTCAAGAAGACTTCACCGACCTGTCCAAAATCAAAGACCGTATCGCCAAGCTGCTTCGCATGGCCGACGACGCATCCAGCCCGAATGAAGCAGCCATTGCTGCCAGTCGCGCCCGGAAGTTGATGGACAAGTATCAGCTCAGCCAGCTCGACATCGCTGACAGCGTTGAAGAAGACTTCGCGACCGATCCTGCTACGCGCTTCTATGCTGCGATGCCCTATCATCTGAACGTGTTCTCTGTGGCAGTCGCGAAGTACAATGACGTTCAGGCCAAGCTTGAGAATGGCCACGTTGACCATCGTGGATCTGCCGCAAAAGGCCACACCAAAAAGTGGGGCCCACGGATCGTTTTCAACGGCTACAAGAATGACGTCCAGCTGGCCGTTCAAATGTTCAACTCGCTGAGTGACGTCGTTGACCGTCTGTGTCGCGAGTACGTCGCCAAAGAAGGTTACACGCGCTTCCCTGTCGGCATCGCAAAGGCGTTCAAGGTCGCGGCTGTTCTGGAAATTTCAGCGCGCTTGCAGGCCATGACCGTGGAACGTGACAAACTTACCAGCGAGACTACGGGAACTTCTCTGGTGCTTATGAAGTCTATTGCCGTGGCCGCGCATTTTGGTGACGCCGGGTACAAGGGCAAAAAGACCAAGTTTCACCAAGATGACGAGTCGTTTGCAGCACGCCAGGCTGGCGTCCAAGCTGGCCGTTCAGTTGAGATCACCAAATCTGTGGAGAGTGAATGATGTCCAGACAAAATTTCGTAGACACGCCTGAGTCCCTCAGCGACCGCGACAGAACAGTCGCCAAGCAGGACCGAACCATTGATCGACTGGAGGGCGAGTTGCGGCGGATGACTCGCCATCGGTTCTGGTGGATGTTCGGCACGTTGATGATCATCATCATCCAGGTTGTGCCAGTTGTGCTCGTGATGTCGGTGCCGAAGTCTTGGGCTGCTGAATACGACTGTTGCACGCCACACAGAGCGGACCCAGGCAAGTCGTCCGTTGTAGAGCGCGAGGCGTGGCTGGCTGAGCACCCGGAACAGCGCCTGCCACAGGAGGTAGTGTTCAAACAGGCATCTGCCGAATTGGCCGAGGCTCCTGCGCCTCTTATTCCTGAATCGACCTTTTTCAAAATCACTTGGGTAAAAGCGGCATGGGCATCTGCCTTGGCGTTCGTTGCTCTTATGTCCCTCAGCTTCATCTGCAAACAAAAGGATCCAAATTGAACATCCAAACTCTGTTCGCCCTCGGCATGAAGCGCGACGTCTGCCAGCTCATCGAGCCTGACCACACTCTGGCCATCAACGTCGGCGCCGGACATCAACAGATCGCTCCCAACGTCCAAAACCTCGACTACCCGGCGTGGGATGCGCGATCTGGCGTGTTGCCGTATGGCAGCGGCACTGTGACTTCCATCTACGCCTTTCACTTCCTGGAGCACTTGACTGGTGCCGAGGCCATCGCCATGTTGCGCGAATTCCAGCGCGTCCTGGTAGTCGGCGGCACCGTCCAAATTGTCGTGCCGCACTACAAGTCGGCCATGGCATTCCATGACCTGGATCACAAAGCCTTCTTTACTGAAGACACCTGGCGCACGCTGTTCTCCACGCCATATTACGACAAGAACCGTGAACTGCCGTGGAAATTTGATGTCCACGTCAACCTTCTGATTGGCGTAGTCGAGCGAAACTTGGCTCTGATGACCCAGCTCGTCAAAACTGCATAATCCACTGAACGTAAGAACGAGGATTCATCATGCAACAGTCCGTTAACACATCTGCTCTGCCGTCCGCCGTCAAGTTGACCCCTGAACAGGCAGAGCGCCTGCGCGTGTACAACCACGAAAAGATCGTCATTGCCCAAACCCTCCAAAGTGGCATCGATGCAGTCCTGAAGGCTGGCACCGAGCAGTCGATGGCCGCCGAACTGAAGGCTCAAGCAGAGTTCAAATCAGTACTGTCTGAGTTGGGCCTTGATCCGTTGTCCTTCAACTACACGGCCGACCTCCACGATGTCGAACGCGCCTACCTGGTTGACAGCAACGAGCTTCAGGCAGAGTTGGCGCGTCTGGACGCCGAACCTGTCGCCGGTCAGCTCGCCTGTGACCCTGCCACGCCAAGCTGATTCCGTCTGGTGTGAAAAGGCCCGCTCATCAGCGGGCCTTTTTGTGGGACTCGATCACATATCGAACCAGCCAGGAGCGTCCCGGTTCGGGTATACGAATGCCATGATGAATGCGTCAGCTACGTTTGGCGACTTGATGCCGCGCTTGGCCATATCCTTCTTGGCCTCCACCATGAACCTGCCGTTACCGGATAACGCCTTGCGCGGTCCCGAAAGCTCAATCATGAGTTGGTTACGAATCTTCTCAGGGATGGTCGCCGTGTTGATGGATATCAGCTCGTCGTGCGGGTGCGGAACACCTTTCTCAACTGCCTCATACGTCTTGCGGAATCGTTCTGCCACATCAGACCATGCCTGAGCCTTGGCATTCTCAAAATGATCCTTGTTCAGGATGTTTATGTGAGGCAGCTCCATGAAGACTTCATCAGGCTTCTTGATCCCGCCACCGGCGTTGAATGCGTCATACTCCAGCGTGAAGTCTTCATTGGCATCATTCAGATTGCTAAACTGGTTGCCGACGAACGCGCCAACCCCCAAGCAGTCAAAGGTTACTGTGCCGCCGAATATGCGAGCAGCATTGTACACCCTTGATGCCGACTCCATGATCTTGTCTTCAAGCCCCTCCCATTCGTCCGTCTCCATGCAGACATTGCCGTAGGCTGATACGGTTGCGTTGTTGTCAGCCCCGTCGTCGGCTACGTCGTATCCGGTGCGCTTCTGCCCTCCTGGCTCCCAGCCAAGCTTGATGTGGGCGTCCATCGCGGCCATGATGAACTTCAGGTTGATGACGGACTTGTCGCCGCCCGTCTTTGGCTCGCCCCCGTAGATGTGACGGGCCTGCTCTGGATCGCGCTTGTACGCCTCGTGGATGACCTTGAGCATGGTGTCGGACAAGTATGGGTTTTCCTCCCAGTTGATCATCCTCCCCAAGCAATCCTCAGGAGGGTTGACCACAAAGTTCTGGTAGATGAAGTCTGTGATCTCATCAGGATTCCATATCAGCCAGATTTCCGATCCCTGGGCACGGATGGTCGGCTCAATGACCTCCCATTGTTCAGCAGTAAGGTAATGGGCCTCTTCAAGCCAAAGGATGTCCACGCCCTCTGTAGACTTGATCTCAGAAAGGTTGCGGGCGATACCGTAGAATATGAACTCAGACCCAGTTCCCTTGTGCTTGATGGAGTTTTTGGTCAGTGTGAACTCAGTCTTGTACTCGCTATTCTCAATCTTGTTCTTGATCAGCGTGTACACAGACTCGTCAATCCTGTTTTGGAATTGACGAGCACATAGGAACTTCAGCGTGAAGTTGGCCGCGAGGTATACGGCCATGCCAGCGGCATCGTGGGATTTGGAGGATGCCCGACCGCCGTACAGTGCCTTGTATCGGCTTCTGGTCCTCCAGAATTGTTTGAGCGCGGGATTTAAAGAGTACACTTAGTGAGTGTCCATATATGTAAGTTGTCCTGATTATAGACGTGTATGGTCAGTGCTGGCTATTAGCAGTGTAAGTTGATAAATAGTAGTTTACTTGTGCCGTCTATATAGGTAATATCAAGCCTCTTAACGAAGTTCAATAACTGAGTCCAGGAGGTACGGCAATGATGATTAAGCGCATTCTGTTGGGGGCCGCGCTTGCCCTCTGTGTGGCTGGTGGGGCGTTCGCGTCTGATCAGACTCGCACTGAATCGCCGAAGTGGGAGCAAGGCTATGGCCACGCCTCCATTGACGGCAAGTATGACGGCCTGGTGATCTGCGTTGCTGAAGCGCCGCGATTGTCCACCGCGACCACCGAAGTGGCTGCTGTCATTCTGAGTAAACGCACTGGCCCGGCCATGATGGCTGTCGGCACCCACTTTGAAAATGTGGAGGTGGCCGGTTTCGTGCTCGGTGCCGGTCATAAGGGTACGGCACAAGCCTAACCCCATCCTGGAACGCCTTCAAGGCAGAAAAGCCCGCTCATGTAGCGGGCTTTTCTTTGGGCGTCATTTAGGTTATCATAGCGACGAGAACCATTGAGCTGACATTGGATGTCGTTGTTGCCGAGTGTTGGTGGCCATAGGGACTCATCGACTAAGCTATGCCCCTGGGCCTGTCCAAGCCTGTGTAGTGGGTGTAGGTCCGACCGTATAAGAGGCCGTCGGAATGTACATAAAGTGATTGCGGCAGATGGCTTAATTATGCGCCCTACTGATGGGCAGCGGCCACCACTCTGTTGTAAATGGAATCTGGCTTTGAGTGCCGGGACAAACCTAGTAAGTCGAGTCGGGCGTCAAGGTTGGCCGCGAGGTGATAACAACGTCCGCGTCGCAGATATGGAACAACCAAACAATCACACCAGCCCGTCTACATGAGGGCATTCTTTTTGCCTTATCAGTAGACGGACATTATGGAAGTCGATATAATATCAGCATACCGAAACGAAAGCTGAGGATTTGAAATGCGCTTTGTATCCCTGATGAACACACGTCGCTTCTCGCCTACCCTGGAGCAGCTTAACCAGCTTACCTCCACCACCAAGTCGATCATCGGCGTAGAACGTGTCAGCGCCCTTCTCCTGACCGAAGTCCAGCCGAACGCAGGCTTGGCCATCCTCATCCACAACGGCATGCGTTACGACGCGGCCAAGCTTCTGTCCAATGGCCGCTGGTACTTGACTGGCGATTACACTTTCGCATAAATTTTGTAGACGCGATTGTGAACTGGGTTTATAATCGCGTCAGACCTTACCTAACCTGGAGCAACTGTAATGGCCTTCCAAATCCTCAAGATCACCGGTGGCGAGCTGTCCGGCCCACGCTTCCTGGCCCACCTTCCCAATCTGGGCTTCTGCCTGGTCGCTCGTGATGAGCCGGATCTCAAACGCCTGGTCTTGAAGTTCAATGACGGCAAGTCGTATGACCAGCGCGACATTGACCGGCACACGGCCATCTATGTCAACAAGGGCTACAGCGTGCAAACCATGCCACTTCCTTCGGAGTTCTGATCATGGCTGCTAAAGTGAATCCTGCAATTCGCGTCTTCAAATCACCGTCGAAGTTGACTGTCGTCGTCAAGAATCCGGTCGAGGCTGAACGCCCGCCGATGATCTCTGACTCCAAGCGTGGCGATACCTTCATGCGTGAAGGCGCTCTGTGCATGCGGACTGATGTGAGCTTATATCGCGCATCTGCTGTAGAGGGCAGGGATGACGTCACCGCGCCTGAGGGCTATTACTGGATCCTGAATCTTCAGACTGGTCGCACCTGGGCATCTGCTGATGTTCCGATTCGCTGGGTGAAGGCCACTGTAACACTTGATGGCGAGTTGATCACAGAATGAGCTTCTTTGAGGATAACGTTGAGGACGGCTCGCATTGTGCCAGTTGCTGTCAATTCATCGGAGTAGGTGGCGGCCACCCTCAAACCTGCCGAGCCTGCCAGACGATGGACAAGCCTAATGTGCCCAAGGAGCGTAAGCCCCATAAGAAGACAAAGTTGGGCATCCAATCCGGTCGCGGCAAGGAATGGGAATAGCGCTTATCAGCGCGACCGTCCTGTAATTGACTCAAGCAAAGAGGATTCACCATGAATGATAAACTCAATAACCATGTAGAGCCTTGCCGCGACGTTGGCATTGTTGACGCGCCTAATGCGTGCCTACCGGACTCCTGCGCCGATCCCGTCCCGATGCAGGAGCCAAGCGCTAGCGTCGCTCCTGCAATGTCCAGCGAGCCTACGTTGCTCGCGCCACCGCCAATGCAGCCGGTCGGTCACCCGCTCCATTGGCGCATGATCAAGGTACGGCGCAAAGGGCGTGCTGATCTAATTCTGTGTCGCGGGCCTGATGGCGATGCCATGCTGTTGGAAGGGCCAGAAGTTGCCAGCCGGGTTGAAGTATTCTTCAAGGACGGTGGTGGCGCAGCAGAAGGCGAGCGCCTTGAATGGGCCGTTCGATGGGTTCGCCAGCAAATCGCATCTCACTTCAGCATTGATGGCCATCCAGACATTTGCTTCATACCTGACTGGATGGACGTTGCGCCGGGATCGTTCCAGAATCCGACAGCATTCTTGTTCAATGAAGTAGCGACTGCCAAAGCTCAAGCGCCATCTATGCCAGAACCAGCCGAACTGACCGCGCTTGAGCTTATGGTCAAAGAAGTCGGTGCACACGCCAACCTGGACGTCATCGTCCATGTTGCTGGTGACAAGCAAGGTTCTGGCAAGTCACTTTTCGTAGCACACCTTCGCGCCGTCCTTGAATCGTCGTTCGGCGATGGCATTGTCATGGGCACGACCAAGCGGCGACAAAACGATGTTGGCCAAGACAGCGAATACTTCCACGTCCGCGCCTTGACGACTGAGGAGAAGCGGTTGCCATACATGGCTTCGCTCAGCCATGACGAGCGTGTGAAGTTGAACGATCACCTGCTGGCCCTGGGCTATCCAATCCCTGAAAAGCCGACCATGTTCTAACGGACATCGCTCAGGTGTAGAAACAGGAAAGGCGCGACCAGTTATGGCCGCGCCTTTCTGCATTAATGCTCGTCAAACTAGCCAAGTGGCAGCATGAGCACGGACTCCGGCGCGGCAACAGCTTCACCTTCTTCCATGGCAGCTTCCATCTCAGGCTCGGCATCGAAAGTGATGTCAGGCCCCAGAAGGTCAACAAGCTCTTCATAGTGCCCCAGAAGAAAGCCGTTGCGGGTGCTGGTACGGCACAAGTGGTCCATTTGCCCGCTGTAGTAGTCTTCCTTATCATCCAGGATAGCGTACCGCTCCACCTCTGGGTGATTGGCCAGCCAGTCCTTGATCTGATCGCCACGCGTATCGCCATCTTCATGGTCGCGTGTCACATCCATGATATTGATGCCCAGTACATACTCAAGCGTCGGCATGTTCGCATCGTGGCGCCAGTTGGAGCACAATACGACACTCGCGCCAGTTTCCACGATGGCACTCTTCAGCAGGCCGACCGCGACTGGATCGAACTTGCTCCATGAGCTGGAGCTATCGACCACAGGGCGGCCGCCGAATGCCATGGCGCTCCGAAGGCTGCATAGCACGCCGTCGATGTCCAGAAAAATGATTTTATTCCGCATGTCCGTCTCCTGAAAAGGGCGCCCTAGAGCGCCCTTTTGTCTGCTGCTTAACCTCAAGCCTTGGCCTTATCGACCTCTGATTGCGCAAACCTGGCGAACTTCGACAACATGCCCACAATCGGATTACCTTCTGCCGTTGCTACGAACGCTTTGAACAGTTTGAGAAACATCACTTCCTCATCAGTAAAATCGTTCGCAACATGTGTCGTCTGTGAAGCTTGAATCGCGACAGGTGGAGGTTGCGACTGGCCGAGCAAGGCTGCTAGTCCGGGATTGGACGCTAGCGCCTGTTGTACGAGCAATGCAACTTGGTCATTGGCCATGGTCTTAGTTCACCTTGGTGTTTGCGGCAGCTTGAGTGCCGGACGCCGCCATAGTGCCGCTGTTGAAGATGGTCTGGCCTTGACGAACGACTTGAATGTCGTTGGCCAGGTTGCCCACCAAAGCGTTCAGCTGGATGATGGCCTGCAGTTGTTGTTGGGACTGGTTCTGCATTTGGAACTGTTGCGCAGTCGCAGTGTTGGTGTTGGTGATGTTGATTTCGGATTCGCGAGCACGACCCACCAGACGGTTTTCCAACAGGGCCGACTCGGCGACTGTCAGTTGACGCTGCAGATTCGCAGTGTTCTGGTCGTTGAGGGCTGCCAAGATTTCCTTGGTGCTGGAGCTGATCGCGGCAGCGGTAGCGTATTGTGCATCTTTGGTCGCGGTCAGGTTGGCAACGCCGTATGCAGCAACCGACTCGCGAGTGGCCGAGCCTTGTTGAAGAACGTTGACGTTGATGTTGTTCTGGCTGGCCAGCGACGCGGCGATGGCATCGGACACGCCCTTGTTGATCGCAGTTTGGCCGATCAGAATGCCGTTCTCGACAGCGCCCAGGTGGGAGCGAATCTCACCGGTTGCACCGGCAAGCGCCAGCTGGACTTGGCCTTCAGCCAAAGGTACGGACGCCTTGATGTCACCCAGGCTTTGCAGCACGGTGGTGTTCATCGCAGTATCAGTAACCTGGGCCAGAGAAGACGCCAGGAGGGCTGGGGTTACAACGCCGCCCACATCGCCAGCGAGGTTGTTGCGACCCAGGCCGTTGCCCAGGAGGGCGCCACCGAGGATGCCGCCCAGGAGACCGCCGCCCAGACCTGCGCCCAGACCACCACCGCCATTCAGATCAATTACTTCAGCCATGTCATTCACCTTGTCGTTTGTTTCGACCACCACCACATCCGGTTCAGAATGCCCGGTCGCAATGGCGATGTCACGTTCGTCATCAATGTCCATAATCTGGACCCCATGTTCTGTGCCGATGATGGCACCTCTATAGGCTATCCCTGCGACAAGGCCGAATAAACGTACACGCCAGTAGTGGTAACGCCTGAACATTACCGGAAATAAAAAGTAACGTGTTGCCGTTACTTTTCCGTGAATTGGAGGTCTATCTGTCGTCGTTATACAAACTCATACGAACTTATACTGTGGAGGCAGGAGCATCATGGCTAAATGTGTCAGGTGTGGCGCAAATATGATTAATTGTATCGAGTGTGGCGAGCTGTTCCACCCAACAAAAGAAGGGCATGTGCTGTGCAGAGTCCGATGTCGTACCAGGCGATGTCGTAGGTTGAAAAGAGAACATCAGGAAGTCCTGGCAGCGAGTCGAGCGGGTATCGTTACCGGCGCCAATCCATAATCTGGATGTTCGTGATAAAGTGCTAGACCAGTCGTGATCGTCATAGTATAATCAGACCACGTTAATGATTCTGAGGACATTATGATGGCCGCGACTCCCGTGCTTCACCAAGCTGACCAAGATCCACAGGCTGACCGTCGCACGACTTTGTGCAAGGCATCAGGCGGTAAGTTCGCCACCGGCAGCCTTCTGGTGACCTGCAAGAATTGCGTCCGTCTGATGGGCGTCAACCACCCTCGCAACAAGGTGGCCAAGTGAGCCCTGAAGATCTGGCAGCGGCCATGCTCGCTTTTGAGTCCAATGGCGGGAAGGTCGAGCAGATCGAAACGAACCAGCGTACTCTGGACCCAGGCCTGGTGTTCTGCACCTGTGGCTGTCGCGGCAACTACACCGACCACTCGATGCGCAAAGGTGAAAGCGGTCGTGTTGGCGGTAGGAGGTGGTGAAGTGAGCGTATCAGCCAAAGAATGTTGGCGTATGGTCTGGCAGCTGAATCGACTGGCTGCGAACGATGACCAGCCGCGAATAGTCGTAAATCGGTTTAGCCGTCGCCTTAACGATAGCTTTCAGCGCGCCCTTAACATTGCAGGCGACGGTTTCGACCCTATAGGCAGGCGTATGCCTGGCCGTATCCTTCAGATGCTGTTTATCAAGCGTAGGGACGCTGCCCTTGATGCCCGCGAGCCGTGGCGAAAAGGCTTGCGAGTTCCAGGAGGCATCAACTGCCGGTGCGTGGCCGTCCAGATCAACCCGGCTGAGGTCATGCCCATCACCCTGGCCAGACAATACACCGGCCTAGTGCCACCACCTGAGGATTCAAAATGAACGCCATCCATAAATTCCCAGTATACATCGGTCAAGGCAATGTATTCCAGACGCACAAGGGCGCGACTATCTTGGATGTCCAGATTCAGGCAAACGATCCACGTCCCAACAGCGCCCAGGTATGGGTGATGGTCGATACTTCTCAGCCGCTGGTTGACTTCGGCGTGTCCATCTTTGGCACAGGCCATACGCTTCCACCTGACCTCCAGCCGCGCCATTATGTCGGCACTTTCCAGACTGCTGGAGGCAACCTAGTCTGGCACGCGTTCGGCGGCCAGTTGGCGGATGAAGGACGGCGAGAATCGTATGACGCATTCCATAAGGCTTAAAGGCAGTCAATTCGCAGTTGATGACTGGATCTGTGTCAACTGCCATGGCGTTATGCGCATGGGTAAGATCCTTCACATCCATCCGCTCAAGCGCCAGTTCTGGCTCCCAATGGATCTTGTAGATGGGCACGATGGCAAGTTCCATTGGGAGGTGCACGCTCATGAGATGTACACGCTGATCCATTACGGAACGCGTGCTGACGATGACTCTGATATGTACTGGTCGTGCCGTACTGCTCGGCCTATGTGCGAGCAGTACCACCGTCGAAAGGTTGAGGTTCTGGTGAAGCACTCCAGGTACAAATCTCGCGATGGTCGTCTCATATTCAAAGATGGATCGTCCATCCGACTGAATGGTGATGAGTCTCGTACACTGTACAGCCGCGATGGTGCCGAGTTGGAGTGGCCTTCTCGCGTAAAGCGTGGCTGAAATTAATCTGAGATAGTGCTAGACGCTATCTCAGATTGGTCGTATAATTGGTCCATCGAAACGAAATATGGAGCAAGACGAAATGAGCACTCAAACCCAACCGCGCCAACTTATGCCACGCGACAAGGTTTCGGAAATGATGACTGACGAGGCATTCGCCCTCAGTGTCAAAACCCGTGATACTCAAAATATGCAAATAGTTCTCAGGGCATACGGCTATCAATTCAGCCAAGAGGCAGCAGAATACGCAATCTGGTTTGGCGAACAAGCCTAACCTACCACCGCCCACCTCCAGGCCCTTGATTGGGCCTTCACCAGTACTAGCCTACCACCAGAAAGGAAGTCCAGAATGAATACACTCCATGACCAACGCCTGGCCCTGTTCGGCGTACCGCGCAAAGAATGGTCGCGCAAAGGCGGCACCTTCAACGTCCAGGTCGTGAACCACTTCAAGGATGTGTCTGCTACTATGGCGACTTATGCCGAGCACGGCCTCAGCCAGGATGACGGCGGCCAGCGCTGGAATGTGTACGCGTTCATCTTCCCGGTCCACCCTCTGTTCGCCCTGTTTGATCCGAAGTCGGACAGCTTCTATCAGGATGTGATCGCTGAGATGCCTTTCCATTCTGGCGCCTCCTACCTTCGCCGGCACTTCAACGATAAGGGCGAGGTGGTGTGCTACCAGGTGGGTTCGGATTACAACCATCTGTGCGATGAGCGATTCACCCGCGCCTATGAACCTGATGAGGCAGGTTCGGTGTTCCGTGATGCGTGCGATCTGTTCGAGCACTTGGAACGGGCTGTGGCCGCGCCTGTTGAGTCGCCTTTGTACGGTCCAGAGCAGCTGTGGACTTGTGAGGCCTGCAAATCTGAGCAGCCTACCGACCGCGCTTGTGACGTCTGCGAAGGTCAAACCAAACCAGTCGTGAGCCCAGGCGCTGCCATAAACTTTGATCGAGGTGTAGAATGAAACAGTTCAAAGCGGGCGATGTAGTTCGATACAACACCGGCTCTACAGCCTTGGCCAAGCTCCAGATGGTTCACGCCGGTGGTTGGCACGCAGACCAATGCATGGGAGGATCAGTTTATATCTCCCAAAACCAGCTTCGCGAGCCTGATGAAGCTGACATGGTCATGTGGCACAAGAAGCAGCTTGAGAACATCGAGCGTTGGGGCCGTCAGCAGCGGACGCAAAGTGGCCTCAGCTTCAAAGCCCTTCGCGTGGCCAATGTTCTGCGTTGTGATCGCTCATTCTTCCCTCTGGCATCCAAGGATGGCCCGTGGTGGGGCAACGCTATGGCTGGCGAGTGTGGCGAGGCGTGCAACGTCGTCAAAAAGATTGACCGCGACGGTGATAGCCCAGAGCTTCGCGAAAAGCTGTCTGAGGAGCTGGCTGATGTCGTCACCTATGCAGATCTGCTTGCCGCGAGGTTTGGCATAGACCTTGGCGCAGCAGTCATCAAAAAGTTCAACATGGTCACCGACCGCCGTGGTGGTGACGTGCATTTGGAGGTTGTATGAGCCGCGACACCAAGCCTGAAGTCGAGTCCAAGCTGATCCCGGCAAGCCTTCGCGCTCACGTGTCCGACTACCTGGAGCTTACAGGCTCCTGGATTGGCGATGGCGCGCACGGTGGCGGTTGTGAGACGTTGGCCCGAATCACCCTGGATCATGACCGTCTGATCATTTCACGTCCGCATCTGGTCGCAGCCATCAACGAGGCGGAACAGCGCGGATTCCAACGGTCCTTTGACCAACACCGTACTGCTGAGGTTCTGGCTGAGGCGGAACAGCGCGGCTATGATCGTGCGCTGGTTGAACTGAACGCGACTGCCGAGTCCATCGCCAACATGTGGAATGGGCCAGGAGCTGTCAAGAGTTCGGTGGAGACGCCAGAGCAAGAAGGCGCCCGACTCGCGCTTGAGAGTCCCAACCTAGGCAGCAACCTGTACACCGCGACGGTGCGAAAGGACAGCGAGTTCAACCGTCTGGCCGTCGTCTATTATGCAGCAGTCAAAGGAGTGTCGAAGTGAAAGCCAAACGAGAGGGTTGGGATGCATTCTTCGACGGCCACACCAAAGCCGACTGCCCTTATGCCTCAGCAGGGTTTCAGCGAGCGGCCTGGATGAAAGGTCGCGCTCGCGCAATCCGTCACTTTGAGGCAGGCGGCATCCTTGACAAGTCACACTGGCCAAAGCGTAAGGTGGTCGTATGAACATCAGCCCGGACATCATGGCAGCTTTCGTGGCCGGCATCACCATCGGCGCGCTCGCCATGTCCATATTCAAATGGAAGGATGACACCAGCTTCCAAGACATCGATGATGAAGCCAACGCCAAGTATGATGCTGAGCGCAAAATGCGTCGCTCAGAGTGGATCGAACGGCACAAGGGCTGCTGCTGTAAGGATGCGAGCCGTAACAACTCATGCAAAGGGATGACCAACTGCTCCCTGCGCGCCGACCATCCTGAGCGGGTAAATCCTAAATGATCTGCTCAGGCGGAAAGGGCGCGACGGCCTGGGAGTGGCAGGTGGGCTTTGAACGTCTGAGCATCCAGCTCAGTTGGGTCCATCTGTCCGGTGGTCGATGGACGCGGTGGCGCTTCTGGCGTCGGCCTTACATCCAGGTGTGGGGCGAGGCTGCACGGTTGCTGTGGTCGAGTCGAAACTGAGGAGGTTGTCATGTGGACTTTAATTATCATCGCAGTAGTGAGCGCAGGGAACGGTGGTGGCGTACACACCAGCAGCGTCGATGGCTTTCACAGCCAGGCCCTGTGCATGAGCGCCGGCAACTTGATGGCCGCGAGTGATGCTACTCCAGAGTTGCGTATGGCCAAGACAGTCGTCAAAACGTACTGCCTCCAAACCAGCGCCTGAATGGGCTGAATTTGGAGGCGTTTGGCCTATTGTATCCGATTCTGGCTAAAGCAGTCTATAGCAAATAATGTTAAATAAAATGGTATACGTGTAGACGTGTACCATTTTTGGCGTTACAATTGCTGCATAGGACGGATAGCCCGGACCTAACCAGAAAGGATCAAGACCATGGACAAGCAAACCTTCGCAGACTTCGCTACCGCCAACGCAGTATACGAGGCGCTTGAAGCTCGCGCTGACGTAACCTTCTGCGACATCTGCCGTAACAAGGCCACCAAGCAGTGGATGGTGCGTCATGAAGTAGCGGCTGTGGTAGGCGTCTCGATGGCTGACCGTGTGTACGCTGAGTTGGTGCGCAACCAGGAAGGTGGCGGCTCAGTCTACCTGGACAACGTGGACTTTGCAGGCCTGGGCATCAGCCGTCATCAGTTCGCTGGCTACCTTTCCGCGTTGGAAGCTGATGGCCGTTACAAGTCCACTGGTGATTCTTGCTTCGGTCGCCTGACTCTGGTTGACTGACCGTTCGTCCACTCTGGTAAATAACCTGAGATATGTGTAGACATGTCTCAGGTTTGGACGTATAATTGGGACATAAGGCGGGATGGCCCGCCTAAGACCAGAAAGGAAATTGACCATGAACATCCACCAGCAGCTTGAAGGCAACCAGAACCGTCGCATGGCATCGCAGGCCCGATTTCTGGCCTCCATCGATGCTCGTGAGGATGACGCTGAGTCCCAGGTCGGCAGCCTGATGCGTGATGGCAAGGTCGTGTACTACGTCAGCCCAGTCGGCGGCAAGTATCGCGAGGGCACCCGCCTGTCCCTGATCGCCTTCCTGATCCGCAACAATTACGCCTGACCTGGCCGATACACCCGACAGCCCGCCATGCGCGGGCTTTGTCAGCATAACCCATCGAGGATTGGATAATGACTCATCTGACTGACAAGCAACTTGCCGCCCGTAACCAAGTCCACAATCCAAGTCTGGCAGGGACGGCCCTGCTGCGTGAATGCTACGTCGCACGCCGTACCCTGATCGAATCGCTGGTGCGACCTTGCGTCAGTGACCAGGATGCGTATGAGGCGTGGATGATCAAGGTGGCCTACATCCGCCGTATGGACCATGCCGACTTGAGAGCTGCGTTGGCCGCGACTCTGGTGGAGGACAACCGTTCGTCCACTCTGGTGAAATAGTGTAACAAATATGTAGACGTCCAGAACGGTTAGCGTATAATCAATCTCAAGAGGGGAGAAAAGTTCTCCCCGGTCTGAACCTAGAGCGGAGTTACCCAGATGAAAACCATCCACGACGTACAAGAAGCTACCACCAAAGACCTCGTTGCTTTCTACAACGCTCACAACCTGGCTGCTCCAATCGCCAAGTTCTCTGATCGCAAAACTGCCGAACGTCGTGTCATGGCCATCATCGTTGCGAATGCTGCGTCTGAAGAGGCCGGTGTGGTAGCTCCAGAATTGCCTGCTGCTGAGGTCCACAAGACTCGCGCTAGCCGTCAAGTCAACCCAGAGCCTGAGCTGGAAACTGGCCATGTGTCCGACACCCCAGAAGATGAAGTGACCGAGGCTGAGGCCCGTGCCGAGCTGGAGCTGATGAAGGCTGCCAAGACCAAAGGCCCGGTCATCGCCAAGTCCGGTCTGACTCTGGGCCAGGCCATCGCTGCCTCCTGGTTGGTGCCTGAGACTGCTGCCAAGCGCATGACCCGCAACGGCGTGACCGTCTCCACCCAGAACGGCGGTACTGCTGAGTTCAAATCGGTAGCAGCAGCGTTCGGTGAGCTTGGCCTGCCGATGAGCAAACACATCCGCTTTCGTATGAAGCTCAAGGCTGCTGGCTCGATGGTGTTTGAGTTCAACAACATTCAGTACCACTTCTCGACTGACGACGTAGTGCTGGTGGAAGCTGACATCGTCGCTCAACGCGAAGCTGAGTAAGTCGAACATGGGCCGAGCAACTAGCGGCCCAACTTTGGATCTCAACTAAGAGGCAACTAACATGAAAGAGTTCTGGAAAGGTTTCACATCTGCCAAAGTTAACCTCACGCCAACTTGCCAGATGATGCTCTGGCGCTTCTTCACGGTCGTGGTAGTTGCGACTTTGGTCATGTGCTCCATCGCCATCGAAGTTGTGACCAAGGTGATCGTATGAGCTTTGATCCGAACAAGTCGCGCAACTTCGGCGCTGATCTGCGTCTGGCCATGGCGATGGGCAGCAACGGCCAGAATGTCACGGTGGCTGACCAGATCAAGTCTCAAACTACAGAAGGGTTTGCTGACCTGATTGGCGAGGCGTTGAAGGCCAAGTCAGACTTTGGCCTTATGACTCCACGTCTGAGTGGACTGAGCCAGGCCATCCAGAACGTCACAGTGGCTGATCATCGCAGTGGCACAGGTCAGGGCCATACCCAGGCGAACGGCCAAGTTGGTAGCGGCGCCAAGCCAACCACATTGGTCATCAACCCGGTGCTGGGGCCTGCTGCGAAGCGACTCACCATGGAAATGCTTGAGCAGTCTCGCCTGAGCATATTGGCTGAGCGGAATGAGTTCCACAGCCACCAGAATATGGCCATGGAGTTGATCGCAGCACGAGCGACCTGGGAGCGAGGCGAGCAGATTGTACCATTCCCAGACTTCTGGCTTGGCTGGGAGGCTTGTGTCAAGCGTCGTGAGGGTACTGATCGACCGATCTAGTTACAACGCGTCATATGTGAGAAAGGCCGGCATCTGCGAAGATGACCGGCCTTTCTGCTTTCTATTGCTTGGTGCCCGTATGGCTGTAGGATGGGCCTTGGGGCGCTACCCTATACGCTGGCCTAAGTCCGACCCAGATCGCAGCGTGGCAGCATGTTAGAACGTGTCCTAGTGCGTAGTCTGCGGTGCATCCGGTGGCGTTTCGCCCGGTGCCGGTGCGTTTTCCTTGGTCGCAGTGTCCTTGGCCGTCTCATCTGCGTAGAAGTCGTCCAGGCTACGGCCAGCCCTGGTCTTACCAGACTCATCCACGATTGTGATGTTGGTGATGACGTTCAACTCTTTGATGGCGCTCATAACTACCGACTCTTTGGCCATCGTATCCATAACGATGCACTTCAGCCTGTGGACTGATAGTTTGGGATTCCACATATCACTGATCTTGGTTTCTTCCAAGCGCCTGTCAAACTCATCGCGATAGAACTTGGTCCGCTCGATTGCGTATACACGGCTGGAGCCCAAGTTGTCAGCAACGTATGCGTCGCCGAATACAATACGCAGTGCCCTCAACGGCTGATGGCCCTCGATTCGCAAACCGATATAGCGCGTGTATGCAGCCAGGTTGTTATGGATGAAAGTTGGGTGCTCAAAGTCCCTGGCAGTTGGCAGGAGTTCGTCTGGGCTGTCTGTGGACTCGATCATGATATTGGTTGCTCTGCGTATGGGTGGTGGCCTTGTCTGCTGTGGTGGTCTGCATGGCCGCGAATATGGAGTGAGTATACCCTGAGGCTGCTGCTGGCGTCTAGGCTGGTGCGGTGGGTGACCCTGTGGGTCTGGGCTCTGTTGATGGTGGACTGGGCTTAGATCGTGTCTCTGGGTGTCTCGTTGTGTTCAGGCGTGTGGAGTGAGGATGCTTGATTGTGGTGGCGGTGCGTGGGCCGGTCTGGCGATGTCTGTTGTCCGTGTACGTGTTCAATGTTCGGAGTGAGTGTTGAAATGGCGTAGGCGTGACGTTGGACGTGGAGAAGCAAGCGGGCCGTGCGTTTGGCCGCATGTGGTGTGCGACTTACTCGGTAGAATCAACCTGCAATCGGATAGCCGCGAACTGTGCGGGAAAGTTGTGGATCATCGGAGAGCCATGCGGGCCGCAGGTTGTGCAAAATTCTAAGATCTACTTTACCTTCTATACCTTTAAATTATGAAATAGTTAGTATAGGAAGTACAATAGATAGTTAGCTAACTATCTATATGGGTTATTTACGTTTCCTATAGAGTCTTGCAAATTGCACAATCTCCCGGTATTGCCGGGAAAGTAAGCTACAGCCCACGCGGCTATTGGCCTGCACACCTTCCCGTCAACTCTATCTGCCGGTATAGCAAATATTCTGCCGGTATAGTAGATTTCAGACTGATATAACGGTTCCGCACCACCAACTCGCGGCAACACCACGCCATTCAATCCTCTAACATAACGAGCATGTTTAAACACACCGATCATCTGCAATTCAACCTCCAACCTCCAACACATAATGCCCAACCTCCAACAAGTAACCAGACAACTCCCAACCCATAACTTCCACACAATAAAAGGCCGCCCAACCCACAGACGGCCTATATCATCCAGCCTGAATCAACTCACCAGCGCATGCCTGACCCTCCTGGGCCATAGTCTACCCTGACGCCTCGACTAGTCACAATGCCGCATTCATACCGTGTTCCTTGCAAAGTTCTCGATCCAAACTTGATCATCACATTGCGAGTGCCCACTTTACTCTTGAGGAATGTCAGGATGTCTGCCTTGTAAATCGGCTTGCCGTTGGCATAGGCCACCACCACATCACCATAAATGTGAGCGCCTTTATCGTCCAAATGCAGCAGTAGTCCCATATCCACCAGTATGCTGTCGAACATAAGCCACGTGACATCTAATGTCCGACAGGCATCAAGTACAGCAGCAACATTAAAGTCCACTCGACCAATAACAACATTCGCATTAACTTCACCCTTCTTTGCCATAACATACCTCTTTAGCACCGTCCAGGAACTCTTTGAACTCGGAGTATACGCCATCACTCGCCCAACGCAAACCAGCGGCATCACACCGAGCCTTCCAATTGAGCAGGAATGCCTCCAGGTCATCAGCAGCGGCCATGCGAGCGCGCAGACGCACTTGGCCAAGCGACACACGAGACAAGTCATCATCATACACGATGGTGTCGTTACTGATAAGGTCGCTGATGCCATAACCAAGCGTGCGTTCATCTTTCACATTGGGTATGGCACTGAAGCCCACAGCTCCATCACGGCGCGTTGGCTTGTTCGCCTGACGCACCACCTCAATCGAGTCAGGATCGCGAATGTTAATAGTTCCCGACACGAACCGGCCATCAGCACTCAATTTCTGGTCTTGGACCTTGTACCCAATGCTAAGCTCAATCGGCTCCTTGATGAGTGGCTCGTTGGCCTTCTGACGTCGGATGGCAACGATGTCCATGATGTCGTGATGCTCTCGGATGAGCGCGCTTGCTGGCGTATCACCTCTGGCCTGACTTTCGGCCAAGTCCAGCCACGGCTTAGTCAACGCAGACCAAGCGCGCACAAACCAGTTATCGCGGCCATTCTGCTCAGACCGGTCACGCATCGTGTTGACACATCGTGGACAGAACGTCTGGAATTGGTCTGCTCTCCAACGTACCGCAGACGGAACGCGCCCGGTGAACTGGATGTCGCACGTAGCGCACACCATAGCCTCTTTTCGATTGCCCATGTTAAATCCTCCTGCTTAATGTTAACTTTGGCCAGCCCGATCCGCACCAACCTTATACGCCTCAACCTGGCGCCGCGAAGGGACCAGGAAGGCTATTCAGACACTGCCTACGGCGTTTGCTGGGATCACCGTAGGCGACGGCCCAGCCTAAGACGTCGGATAATGTCCTTTGCGTTCGTTCCTGTAAGCCCAGTCCTCCAGCAGACTCTCAGCCAGAGCCTTGCTGATCACCAATGTGCCATCCGCGCCCTTGTTGGAATCAAAGATGCCCTGCAGCTCGGTGTGGGCTGGCACACGCTCAACCTCAGACGGAAGACATCCCTGTAGCTTGGCCAGGAACCATTCATAGGCGGTGGCCTTGGCCTGCTCGATAGCCCTGTACGTCTCGTGAAGCTCAGTGGTCGGGCTCGATGGGCCTGCACATGGCCCACTGGCCACCCACTCACCATTGAATGTTATGTCCATGGTGTCATACGACTTCCAAGACTTCCACTCAATCCTGAGCAATCCGAATGGCGTGACGGCCTCCACATGATCATATCGGCACTCGTCGCACGGCTTGAGCGGTGGGCTCCACGACAGCTCTTTAAACGTTGCCATCAGCTTCACCCTTCTTTGTGTCAAGCGCGGCCCACGTCAATACCGAAGTCACAGTCTCGTTGTACATGGGCCAGCCTTTCTCGACCACCATGCACTCTACTGTGCCAATGTCAATGTTGGCCAGCACATTGCGCACCCTGGCCTCTTGGGCCTCTGTCAGATGCTTCAGCTTGACCACAATGTAACGTTCCTCGATCATGGGCAAGGTCACCGGCCTCTGAGAAGGCACGAACGGCTCAGCAATGCGCCATGTCCAGACACGCTTGGCAGTCCCGAACTGGCCATCGACGTTATCCATGTACCAGGACCACTCGGCAATCGCTGCCGATGACGGCTTGTAGCCTTCGACCAGCTTGTATGCATAATGGGATCCCATGCCATGGGTCCGGCCCACATCCTGGCCAGTATAGTAGCCAGGCTCATCTTTGATCGTGTCGATGAATGCGTTGAACTGTTCCAACGTCACATCGACCATAGTCCACTCTTTCAACTCTTTGCTCATTTCAATAACTCCAGTTCGTTGGCGATTGCAGCGGCTTCAGCAGCCTCGCTCTCAAGGTAGCGGTGGTCATGGATCAGAGTGTGAGCCAGAGACCTCAAACGCGATTGTAACGTATCAATCACATAATGATCAAGGTTGAGTTCACGATCTGCGCGATCACACTCACGATTCACTTTCGCGGCGCACCCTCGGCATTGGTCGGCGTCCTTGGGCATCTCACCGCCACAACCGCACTTAGGACGAGCGCGGGATGCTGCCTGGCGCGCTCGGCGCTCCTGGTTGTGGATATGGCAGAGCTTGGCCCACGCCTCGTTCCCGGTGGGCTTACAGGCTGGCTGATCGCAGCGAGTGCATTTGCGGTGTGGCTTCATCACTTAACTCCTGTGACGACGCAAGAAAGTGGCGCGTTGTAGCCTACTCGGTAGCAGGTCACGCCACGCTCTGTGTCGTCAGTGCGCTGTATTCCGTTGCCGATGTCCACACTGTCATTCGCCGCCTCAACTTTACTTTCTGGGCTGCCAAGCGCGGCCACGCCAAGGATGACAGCCAGTCCTACCGTCAACACGCCGACGCCTTCAAACAGGCGCTGCAGTAGGCCACTCATTCCGACACCTCGCCAACCAACTTGACGTGCATGGATTGGGCGCTGATGATCTGGATCGAACTCGCGGCATTGTTGATGACATTCTTCATCTGCTGCTTTGCTTCCCGCGTGGCCTGTTCGCGCAACTCAACGAATGACGATCCACCGCCCCAGTTGCCCACTGTGACCTCGACCACCAGACGAATGCGAACTACAGCGCTCACAGAATCTGCTTTATCAGTGCTCATTCCGACACCTCACCCTTGTGGGCCGCTTGGATCGCGCCGACCATCGAGTCAGATGTGTACGCGCTGTGGACCTGTCGCCCTGATACCCTGAGGTTGAGACAGTAGCTGCGAGTCGCATCGTCCTGGAACAAGGACAGTACAGTGTCGCTGCCATCCTCCACATGACCGAGAAGCTGGCGCAGCTGCTTGAGGACCAGGCTGCTGGAGCGCTCGATTACTGCCAGACCAGCGGCCAAAGCAGGCGCGCCATTCCAGATGTCCAAGGTCAGCGTAGTTGCGCCGCAGTCGTTGCACTCAGGCGAGCGCGAGCCGTCGCCATTCAGAACGCCGGTTGGGTCCACAGTCCCATTACAGAAAGGACACAGGGCGTTGCCGTCTGGATCGACTGCGCGCTTGACAACGTCAAATTTCGACTCGCCATTAACTTTGTCACCTTGAACACTCATCAGTATGCACTCCACACGTTGCTGTAGTTGTAACCGGCAATCGTGCCAGTTATGTGAGAAATAAGGAGGTTGAGTTTGTCGTCCTGAACCAGCACGCAGTAACCGCTGGAATTCTTTACAGAGTCCACACCAAAGCCCACAGTGTAGATGACGCCCTCGACTGCCAGCACGGCGCGATGTTCCAGGCCTTCGCCCTTGCCGTCGATTGGAGCATTCACTTCACGTTTAAAGTCGAACATCTGTCATTCTCCAGATAGTCATTAACTTGCCGATGGACTGATTATCTCCCATTCTGAATCAGAAGTAAACTGCTATTTCAGGGATGTTGAAAAGGCCACCCTTGGGCAGCCTTCATGTTACGTCGATTGTTAGTTAGCTAACTACTAGTTAGCGTCCTATCTACTCAGAATCCTCCACCGAGCACGGCCATCATGCGGTCCACGTCAATATCGACTTCGGCATCAGTCATATTGAGTTGATCCTCATCAGTACATTGGTGACGCCAGATCTTGCGGCGCAACGCCTCGACCGAACCGTCACCGCCAATATCCTCACGGGCGATGAAGTAGCCGCGACCGCCCAATTGTTTCGGCGCCATCTGAAGCGCGCTCATGTGAGGCGCCAGGTGCTTTGAATATGGCTCCTTGCGCGAGATTTTCAGGAAGATGGAATTGATCTCACTAATGGAAGTGAACAGGCCCTGGATCTTGGCATTACCTGCCATCTGGCGCCAGTCGCAACCGATGAGAACATTCTTCAGGTTGGCTTCGATATTATCGTCAAGCTGGACGCCGCGAGCTTGCTTCATCTCACCATCGGAGAAGCCTGCCACACCGCCGTTCGCCTGGGATATCAAGCTGCTGTAACCGCCCTCGCCATGCTTCTCCATCCAAGCGCGACACTCGGCCATTACCTGCCACATGTCAGCCTCAAAGTTGCTGAAGTCTGCCTTGATACCGCTGGCCCACGCTGGCTTGCCGTTCAGATCCTCAATCTGATTTACAAACAGAGGATAGAAGCGACGGTTGCCTGTGTCATCCTTCTGGAGCCCCTCATAGCTGTTACCGTCCATGACGGTGATCCATTGTCGAGGCTTGACGATGGAGTCTTCAAATTTGAAGTCCAGGTCATCCTCAGTCTTGGTGACGAACTCCTTGATGCGGAGCATGTCGCCCTTACGAAAGCCAGCCATCTCACCAACCACCGCGATGATGGATTTGCCGGTGATGTTCCGCAGGAATGGGTTGTAGTTCTTGGCCCCCAGATCCAGCATGATGGGACCAATCGTTTTGTCACCAGTCAACAGGCGGCACAACAGCAGCGAAAAGTAGGACTTGCCGACATCCTGGGCGCCGATCAACGCGATGGTGATTGGTGCTTGCGAGCCAGGGTTGACCACCCGGTTGTACAGGCTGAGCCAGAAGTATTTGCCGATCAGTCGAGTCAGCTCAGTATCGAACGGCTTGAACAGATCAATCAGCAAAGTCTCCAGCCGCGACACGCCGTCCCATTCAACGATGGTCTGCTCAAAGTACGTCTTGAGCGAGTCACGCTGGTGGTCCAGAGCCCAGGACCGTAGCGAGTCGGCCACCTCCTTATCCGTAGGCGACTCCATACCGGCCTTGTCAAGCGCCCTAACAAGTTCTCGGGTGCGTATCGTGCGAGCGCTGAAGGTCTGCCCCTCGTGATCGACTAATCGCCCTCTGAACGTGTCGTAGTGCGGGTAGGGCACCTGTCCGCTGCCGAAGTCGAACAGGGCGTCATAGACCGCGTGGCGGTTCATGAGCGAATCCTTTTTGGCCTTCACCCCTACGTCAGTTGGATCGTTCGCACGTGATGCTTGAAAGTGGACGAATTTGATCGCCTCAAGGTCACGCAACTTTCGCGCTCGCTTGACCAGATCAGGCTCGCCATACACGCCATCGCGGGCAATCTCTTTTGCCTCTTTTCGGTGCTCCATATTGACGACGGCGATGGTCGCAGCCGCTTCAGATTCGTTCATGAGGTCGCTGTTGCCAGCATCCTCCATTTGTGCAAAATAGTCATCATCGTCCTGACCACCAACACCAGGCACTTCATGTTCGCTCATGAAGTTGTCTCCTATGGTCGATTAGTTAGAATGAGAAGTTGAGGCTGGGATGGTGTTGCTCCATGCCGACGCCGCGCAGAAGCTCTGGGTGGTCTTCAACGTAGCGTTCGGATTTGGCGGTGAGGGCATAGAAGTGCGGTAGGATGGCGTGTGGCCCGGTGTAGTCGGCCTCCACACTCGCGCAGAAGTCTGCCATGGAAGTTTCGACGACGCCTTGGCTAGTCAGGAAGTCCAGACAGCTGAGCAGCACATACGCTTTCTGGTGCGACTGGAGCTTTCGCTTGGGCATGTGGAAGTTGGCCAGACAGGTGTCGTGCGGACCTGAGCCGTTGAAGAGGATGGAGCAGAGGAACCGGGCGCGAATGCCGGCAAACTCAAGAGTGATATGGGAAATTGCCCCATTCTTTGAGTTGCGGCCAACATGGACTTCTAACGGCAAATCGAACTCAAGGTGTGGCGTAATAGCTGCTCCACCACACACGTCCGACGTTGCTTGGAAAATGTTCAGGAAAAGTGACTGCTTGTTCATGCGCTACTCTCTGTTGGGTGTCGGCGTTGTGCGACACCTGCCGTTTGGTTTAGTTCCGGGGTGGAGGCGGATTATCTCCTGAATACGCCGCGAGGTCTATCAAGTGTACTGAATTAGATTCCCTTCACATTGACGATGTCTTCGCCATTGGTGCGTACCATGCGACGGAACAACGCATTGTCAAACTGCCGGTGTTTGAGCTGAGTCGCTTCATCATGGTAGACAACAGGTGGATTGCTGAACTTGTGAATTGCCGACATGATGACGGATCGCGGCAACAACTTCTCGGCAGCCCAGCGCTTGAACTGCTCGTTAAATCTAGCAACTTCTTTTGGGTCTGCGTCCATCGAAATTGTAGTCGCCTTGAGGTCGCCGAAGGTCAATCCATCGCGAACATTTGGATCATTCTCGCTGACTGACTCAGACTCTTCATAGGCATCAAACTTCACGCCATCAACTTCGATGGTCACGTTTTCGCCATGATGTTGGAATGCCGCAGCAGGCCCGCGCATGGCCTTGTATTGGTCGTGCCAGTTCGCAGCGTGGCGGATGGACGTGATCTGTGGGAACTGGGCAGCCCACTCAGACAGGTATCGACCGTTGATGGACAGGTCAGTCGTGACGATCAGGATGTGGCCTTCAAGTACCGGGCCGTGCGCCTCAAGCAAGTCGCCGATGAACTTGCTGGACATCTGATCAGTACTGATCATCAGGTCGGCCTGAAGGGTGGCGATAACAATAGGCATGGGAAGCGCGGCGACTTCGGAGGTGTTGCCAAATACGATGGTGATGTTCATTTTGTTACTCCAGTTATGAGAGCGTTTTGCCTCAGCCCAGCAAATATACCGAACTGAGGCGCAGAAGTCTAGTGCTTGTTTGGATCGAAAGTTACACCGGCCACTTCGCAGTTTACCTTCTCCAGCCGCATCTCAATATACGGCATGACAATCTCATCGACGAATACAGCCCAGGTCCGGCGCGCCTCCTTTCGACAGCCGTCATGCGCGCAACCGAACACATACTCATGCTCAGCGCCGGGAATGGGCCCACGGAAATACGCCCCATATGGATCACCGTTGGAGTGCTCATGACCCCACGGGCAGCGAATGCGATACTTACCAGACTGGTTGGCCGCGACTTCACCGTTGGATCCTTCGCCCATCTTCGCCTTGCTGCACACGTAGTCGGCGATGCGAAGCCATACAGCGTCAAACTTATAGTCCTCTGGGTTGATGTCGTGGACTGGCTTGACCGGAATGTTGATGGTGAACCCGAACGACGTGCTAATGTCCTCTGGCGAGTATCGCAGGTCATAGTTGGCCTGTGTGATGCGAACCACGAACGGCTTGCCACCCTCCAGCTTGTACTTGAGCGTGCCATCTTCAAGTCGCTTGTTGTTGATGCCAATCGGCATACGCCCATACCGGCTGATGTCCTTGATCGTGTTGTCACCGCCCTTCTTTAGGACGTGCGCGACGAAACAATTCAGCAGCGACTTGAACTCAACCAACGACTCGACCGGCTGGTCAAAGAAGTACCACAGCTGATAGTTACCAGGCGAAGTCTCCACAGTCACAGTCGGCGGCAATATCGCATCAAAGTAGTCGAGTCCCAATCCGCCTTTGCTGCCCTGGCCGTCGCCGATGTCATCCACCATCAAGGCCAGGCCGTGGCCGAAGCAAGCCTCACCGCGCCAGTACCGCATCACGCCAGTCTTTGGGTTGGGCGTCTTAATGGATGATGAAATACAAGCATAGCAGTTTGCCCGCTCGTTGATGAACTTGTCCAACTTCCAAGGAGTCGGCCACCAACCGGCATTCATCTTTTTGCCTTCGGCGTCCGTCTGTACGGTCGCCTCAGTCGCGTAACCGGCCATGACTCGCTCTGTGTCCGGGATGGAGCTTTGAAGCTCCATCAGGAACTTCTCTGCGATCTGTAATGGAGTCATTAATAGTTCTCGCGTGATGGGCCTGGGAATCGGTCGGCGGTGTAGTCAGGCGACTCAACTTCAAGACTTGGATAAGGACACTCAGAGTAAGGAGCCTTGTTACGCTCAGCGACCAGGCGATGTGCCTCTTTGGAAAGTCGCGTCACATCCTTGAACAACTTCTCAAGCCAGCTGCGGCCGCGGCCTGGTGGGCAGCCCTCTGAGAAGATGATGTGGACAACCTTCTGGCCTTCTGTGCCGGACGCCCCGTGCGAGTCAATCTTGAGCATCAGGCTGACATCAGCCTTGGCTCGTGACGGATCCATTCTCGGGTACAGCTTGAGGCGATCCACTTCAGCCTCCAGGCACTTGCGCATATAGATGAGCACCGCGACGGCATGGGACTCGCCACCCTCTTCAGCCCCAGCCTCACGGCGTAGGAGCGCGCAGAGGCGTCGTCCAGCGTTAACGTAGATAGGGGCCGTCTCGTTGAACAAGAGGTCCGTCTGCGTGATCAGGGCCGCGAATCGCTTGGAGTTTGGTGCGTTGTCGAGCAGACGTTGGCGGTATCGGTTGGCGGTCACACGCATGGCAGTCTTCAGACTGTCGCACGGCAGCGCAATGTATTCGTCGATGGCGCCAAGCAGCTCCATGCCGATACGATGCAACACAATTACCTTGCCCGCATCTACGGCTGCTGGGTCTAATTTGTCAATGCTCATTCTGGATGTACTCTTTGTGTTACGGTTGGTGATGGCTTATTATTCGCCACTCTGGTGAATAAGTCTACTCACGTCTTAAATAGCTTCCTTTTGCGCCAGACCTGAGCCTATAATAGCGCCGTAGCAATAGGCACCAATGCCCTCCTTCAAACAGGACAGCAGGACATGAACAAGTTTGTTTACAGCGGAACCGTCCTTTATAGGAACGGCAAGCGAATGCCGGTCGCTCTCAAGCGCGGCTCGAAACATTGGATTGACACAGACCGCAATCGGTGGCGATTCAAGGACGGGCGAGCCGCGACTACTGGTGAAGACTTTCCCCGGCTCATGCTTGGCTCTATCAACACTCCACCCGGCGCAGGCGCGTCCTACGCCCATCGACTGACCCACGTCGGCAGCGTAGTAATGTTCGCACGGCGCGTCGGTGGGGTTGGTCGCCTGACCAGAATCCGACAGACCAAGCTCTATTGGATTGATGAGCTGGGCACCATGTTCCGCAAGTCTGACGGCTTCTCGACTCCTGATGCCAAGTGGCGGCTGAAGCTCGACACCGTCCAAATCATCCCTGTGGTGCGTGCGATGCCGCAGCCAGTCTGCGCAAAGGATCTCAAGTGACTCAATTATTCACCAAAGAATATCTGGCTGAAACTTTCGACTTCCCGACGATCAACGACCAACAGGTGGAGGCCATCAATCTGGCGGTCGCCTGGTATCGTGGCTGGGTGGCGCGAAAGCATCGAAAGCAAATCTTTTTCCTGGCAGGCTATGCCGGTACTGGGAAGACGACTATTGCCAAGATCATCGCGACGTTGTGCGCTACTATGGACCGCACGATGTTCATCGCGCCGACCGGGAAGGCCACCAGCCGTCTGCGGCAAAAGGGCTGCCCAGGCGCCAAGACGATGCACCAGTTCATCTACAACGTTCGTGGCGAGGATGATGATGGCGAGATTATCTTTGTTGCCAAAGGCGCTCTGGATGATGATGGCGTCAAGCTGGTCGTGCTCGATGAAGCATCCATGGTAGGCGTCTATGATACTGACAAGCTGACCTCCCATCGAATCCCAATTCTGGCACTCGGCGACCCAGGCCAAATCCCACCGGTGAAGGCCGCAGTCTACTTCACGCCAGAGAGCGCTGACTACACCCTCGAAACCATCGAACGGAACGCCGGTAACATTGTTAAGGGCTCGATGTGGATTCGCCAGGGTAAACGTCTGCCTCCACGCGAGTACGATGACGTAAGTGTTAGGGACGGCGTAATAGGCGATGAGGAGTTGTTGACCTTTACCGGCGAAGATGCCGTGGTATTGTGCTCATACAACAACACGCGCAAATCCTATAACGCTCGCATTCGCAAGTTGTTGGGCTTTACTGATATGCGTCCGCAAGTTGGTGAGAAGGTCGTGTGCACTTTCAACCAGCACGGCTACAACATAATGAACGGTGAGCAAGGCATCGTCATTCGATATGAGGACATCCCAGAAGGGTCTGAGGACAGCGATGATGCGCCTGGGATGGAATATGTCATCCTCAAGTCGCTGACGGACGGCAAAGAGCGGTATGCCAAGTTCAACCCTAGTTGCTTCTCTGAAGACTTCCAAACTCGTGAAGACTCTTACAAGTGCACAGGCGGCTTTGACTATGGCTTCTGCCTGACCATCCACAAGTCCCAGGGTAGTGAATGGCTGCGAGTGCTCATCATCGAGGAACTATTGCGCGGAGTACCTTATCACCAGCTGATGTATACTGGTGTTACTCGCGCTATTGAATACTTGTCCATACGTCGCTACCCTGAGCGCCGATCTAATATGTACGGTTAAGTTCCGTTGCAAGTTGCGATACTCGGAATTTATTTTATTTCGGGTATCGCATGATTAATTAGTTCCCTAATCAATATAAGTTCGATATACTTCTCAGCACGGGGCAAGAGCCCAGATCTTAAACTTAAATATTTGAATCCTGGAGATTTACATGAACACTGAACAGTCCAACGCCCCGGTAGCACCGACCAAAGAAGAAAAAGCCGCAGCCAAACTCATCGCCGATCAAATCAAGGCGCAGGAAAAGGCTGACAAGAAAATCGCCGATGAAGCTGCTGCTGAACTGAAGGCCAAAGAAAAGGCTGACAAAAAGGCTGCCGAAGCACTGGCCAAACAGACTGCCCGTGACGAAAAGGCTGCTGAAGCTGCTGTCGTCCGTGAAGCGAAGGCCAAAGCCGCTGCCGATGAGCGCGATGTCAAGAAGACTGCCAAAGCTGCTGAAAAGCTGCTGGCCAAAGAAACCAAGGCACTGGAAGGCGCTGCTGAAAAAGAAGCCAATGCCGCTGCCAAGCTGAAAGAAAAAGAAGACCAGAAGCAGGCTCGCATCAATGAGCGCGCTGCTGCCGTCGAAGCCCGTCAGCTGGAAATTGCTGCCAAAAAGCAACTGCGCAAGGATGAAGCCGAAACCAACCGCCTGGCACTGGCCGCTCGCAAAGAGGCTACCAAGTCGTCCAGTGGTCGTCGCAGCCGTGCTACCCACTTCGTTTACACCGGCGCCGGTCTGAGCACCCCGCAAGCTCTGTCCACTCGCGGCAAGGTTCTGCAGTCGATCCAGGCCAACTGTGAAGTGGGCGAATCGGTAAACATTGCCGAGTTCGGCGAAGTCGTCAAGCCATTCCTGTTCGGCGCGAACGTTCGCAGCTTCCTGGCCAAGCTGGAAGAAATGGGCCACGTTGACTTCCTGGCCATCGAAGGCGCTCCTGTTGACCCGGAAGTCGATCCCGCCAACCAAGTTGACCCGGAAGTCGAAGGCCAGGAAGGCCAAGAACAAGGCGAGTAATTCGACCGTAACATGAGACCAGCCCTCAATTGAGGGCTTTTCTTTGCCTGCAATTCGGCGTATAATATCAGCTTACTCCATACATTTGCTATCCACTGAGGTGTTCCATATGTCCACTGTTATCGTCGGTGCCGGCCTGGCCGGTCTCATCGCAGCCTGTCACTTTCCTGATGCTGCGATCTTTGATGCTGCCCCCGGCCCTGGCGCTTCTCACCAAGCGCTGCTGCGATTCCGCACGACTGACGTGGCCGCGCTGACTGGCATCCCGTTCAAGCAGGTTACGGTCACCAAGAACATCTACTCAGGCGGTAAGTTCGCTGAGTCGTGCTCTATTCGCGACGCAAACAACTACGCCTATAAAGTGTCTGGCGGTGTCACCGGGCGCTCCATCACCAACCTGGCACCGGTACAGCGCTTCATCGCACCGGACGACTTCTATGACCAGCTGGTTGCGCGTCACGCCGGTCGCATCAACTGGGGGACATCGTTCAGCCGCGAATGGCTGGATAACTCCCCGGCTGCGACGGTGATCAGCACCGCTCCGATGTCCGTCAACCTCGCGGCTGCGGGCATCGACCATGGCGCTGATTTCCCATTCTCCAAGTCTGACATCAGCGTTACTCGCGTCAAGCTGCGTTGCCCGTCTGATGTCTATCAGACCATCTACTTCCCAGATCCCAACACCAACCTGTTCCGTGCATCCATCACAGGCGACACACTCATCATCGAGGTGCTTGGCAAGGAGAACGGCCGCAACTCCTACTACCATGAGACGTTGGAGACGGTTCTGTTCGCCTTCGGCCTGTTCGAGTCCCAGCTGGATCTTGCAACTGTGTCCAGAACCACGCAGCCATTCGGCAAGATTGTTGATATGCCAAAGGCTGACCGCGAGGCGCTGATGCACGAGCTGACGAACGCTCACAACATCTATTCGCTGGGGCGATTTGCCACCTGGCGCAACATCCTTCTGGATGACGTGGTATCCGACCTTGGCCGTATCGAACGTCTGATTGGCGCGAGTGCGTACACGCGTTCGTTGATCCGCAGCGAGTAATAGTGCTTTACTGGATGGATTGATCTAGGTATAATCAATCCATCCTTACTGAAACAATAAATCTGGAGATTGGCAGATGGCTCGTTTAACCAAAGAAGAAGTGTATCAAAAACTGGATGCTGAGACCGAGCGTGCCAACGCTGCTGTGCTCAAGCTCGCGGCCATGAAGGGTACGCTGACTGCTGCCACCTTGCTGGCGATGGATGGTCACATGGACCTGGAAACTCTGGTCGAGTTCGTTAACGCTGCTGTGAGCGATAGCCTGTGAAAGTCACACTGATCAGCCATACCCCAAATGCCTGGAACTTGCTCCTGGGCACCAAGTCCGCCCGTATGCGCGGCGCCGATCCTGAAACGATGACCGAGGCTGAAAAGCTCGACCATTGGCGCTACATGCTGGATACCATCCGCAGCCCTTTCGAGTTCGTGGACTACATTTTCGAGCTGGAAGGTGTCAGCAAAAACTTCACCCATCAGCTGGTCCGTACCCGCACCGGCGCGTATCAGCAGGAGACTGGCCGCGCCATCGAGTTGTCCGGCCAGCCAGTCGTCATGCCTGATGCGTTCAAGGATAACGAGGTGTTGGCCACTTTGTGGTATGACGCCATCGCCGACGCAGACAACAACTACAAGATGCTCATGGCCGCTGGCGCGCAACTCCAGGACGCACGCGCCATCGTTCCATCGAACATGGAAACCAAGATCCAGGCAAAGTTCAACCTGCGCACCTTGAGTGACATGTCCAAGAACCGCCTGTGCGCCCGTACCCAGGGCGAGTACCAGGACGCCTTCAGGCTGGCCCGTAGCGCTGTTTTAGCCGTTCACCCTTGGGCAGACTCGCTCTTACAGGTCGCCTGCGTCGCTACCGGCCAATGCGCATTCCCTCGCTGGGGCGGCAAGGATATGCGCGATCCTACTGACCAGCTCATCGGCGCGCCAGTCGTGTACCAATGCCCATTTTTCCGCAAGTGGATGGATCTGGAAAAGGAAAAGGAAGATCTGCGCGTTTTCTTCTGGTCGAATGCCAAAGCTGAAGCCAACCCAATTGCCAACAACGGGAAGTCCATGTAATGAAACTGAAGCTCAAGATTGTCGGCGAAGTCGCGAAGGTGACTGTGTACACGGACGGCGGACTTCAGCATGAGCTATCCGTGTTGAATGAGAGCATCGAGATTGAGACAGCCGGCAAGAGCCTGATGATCACAGTCGATGATTCGCCGTCGCCAATCCTCAGCCCATCTGACCTGTAAGGGTACGCCATCATGAAAAGTAACAATCCCAAAGGCTACAAAGGCATCGTCATTTTCGATCTTGACGGCTGTGTCATGGACGATGCATGGCGTCGTGGTCGCATCGACATGACGCTGTCAGGCCATGACCAATTCCGCCATTATCACGACGGCATCATCGATGACCAGGCGCTCCAGATCGGATATGAGCGTTTGAAGGATGCCGTTGATAATCGCTTGTTTGTCGCATTTATCACGGCGCGCCCCCTCTACACGATGGATGCTACTGTCAAGAGCATCTACAGCAACTTTGAGCTGGCAGAGGCTGATGATTACATCTTGTGGATGCGTCCGAATGAGAGTGACCAATCCAGCCCAGATCTGAAAACTGAACTTGCACACCACGTAATGGCGCACGCCCGCCACATGGGAATTCAAGTTGTCGCGGCATTCGATGACAGGTCTGATGTGTGTGATGCATATCGCAAGCTGGGCATCCCCACGTTCCAGCTTGACCACGCGCATTGCGAGTTGAAGTCGAGCTTTCGCAACTGCGTCCTCAGCCCAACTGCTGATGGCCCGGTACAAAAACAGCCAGGTCCGCCTAGTCGTCAACGCGATGCCGGTGACGTTTTGCGCGAAGGTCTGGCGACGTTCGATAGCCGCAGGGCTCAATATGGCCAGACTCACGTCAAAAACGGCGACATCATGGCTATCCTTTTCCCAGGCGGTATCACGCTGAATACGTCTGAGGACCATCAGATGTTCCATGCGGTCGGACACATGGTGGGCAAGCTTGTACGTTTCGCATCTACTGGTCTGAAGCATGAAGACTCGGCGCACGATTTGGCGGTATACTCTGCCCAGGCCGTATCGCTCGTTGACGGCCACGACATCAAAATCCCATAAGGGATCGCAAGGCGCTCCAACCAAATAGCAACCCGGCCCATAGTGAGCCGGGTTTGTCTAATAGACTAGCATCGGAGTTTGCATGAAACGCCCCCTCGCAATTTTGTTCGATACTGAAACCACCGGACTGACCGCGCACCCCAAGGCAGAAGACAAAATCCAGCCTCGCATCATCGAGTTCGCAGGCGTCCTGACGGACGGTATCGAGATTTTGGACCGTTTGGAATTCAAGTGTGATCCAGGCATCCCTCTGGAGGCCATCATCACCAAGATCACCGGATTGACTGATGATGATCTTGCGGACTGTGCCGAGCTTGGTGAGTACCTTCATGATCTGAAACGATTCTTTGGCCAGGCAGACTTCTCGTTGGCCCACAACCATTCCTTCGACCGCGACATGCTGCGCTATGACCTGAAGCGGTTCGGCTTCACTCTTGCCGACATAGACTTTCCATCACACAACATCTGCACCGTTGAGCAGACCTTTCACGGTTTCGGACAGGGCATGAAAATGAATGTTCTGTATGAGATGTACGTCGGCCCTTACGTCCAGAAGCACAGGGCCATGGACGACGTTGAGATGCTTCACGCACTTTGCCAGGCCATCGGCATGTATCGCGCTTTGGGAGTAACAGCATGAGCTTTCCACAACTTCGCGTTCGCACAGGCATGTCCTTTCGTTCAGCGTATGGCCGCATGGATCAGGTGTGTGATCGCATCCTGGAGCTTGGTGGCACAGTCGCGGCCATCGTGGACAACAATACCTTTGGGCATGTCCGTTTTGAAAAGGAGTGTGCAAAGAAAGGCGTCAGTCCAATCTTTGGGATGGAGATTCCCATCATCCAGTTGGACGATGTAGATGGCGAACCTGTCGAGTCCAAGTACAAGCCGCGAGCTTGGATTTTGGCCGAGGATCTGAAGGCGTTCTATCGGGCGACTTCAAAGTGTGTCCAGAATGGCGGGCTGACTCCTGAAGAGTTCGGATCGCTAGAGGGCGTGATCAAGTTCCCAGGCGGTGCCCTGCACGCCCTAGAACATGGCCAGTACGACTTTATCGACGTCAACCCGTCGTCCTTACTCCTGGCACATGCAGGCGTCCTACGCTCGCGGGCAGAAGGCGTACCGCTGCTGTTGACCGGCTACAACGACATGCCGTCAGTCGATGATCAGGATTTTGCTTATGCCTGGGAGGTCCGCGACTCTGTTGGCCTGCGGACTATCGAGTCAAAGGATGTGTACTGGGATGGCCTCACAATCGTAGCGACCGATGAAGAATTGTTCCAGGCAGAGAATAACGCTCGCTTGTTGGCCGAGCGACTTGGCAAGCAAACTCTCAGCAAGGCACCGATGATTCACATGGAAGGCGATCTGCTTACCTTGTGTCGAGAAGGCCAGGCCAGCCGTCTTGCTCGCGGCCACATCGCCGAATGGACAGACGTTTATGAGGCTCGCTTGCTGGAGGAAATTTTCCAGATTGAGCGAAAGGAATTCCAGGCATACTTCTTTGTAGTGGCTGACTTGGTCCGGTACGCCAAGAAGCACATGCTGGTTGGTCCGGCGCGTGGGTCAGCGGCAGGCTCTCTGGTTTGTTACGTCATGGATATCACCGAGGTTGACCCGATACCTTATGACCTCTTGTTTTTCCGTTTCATCGACGTTAGCCGCGCCGACTTCCCTGACATCGACATCGACTTTGCCGACACCAAGCGCTACATGGTCTTTGACTATCTGCGCGAGAAGTACAGCGTGTCGAACGTCTGTAAGCTAGGGAACATCAACACCCTGCAGGCCGCGTCCGTTATGGCGCAGGTTGGCAAAAAGTTTCGCATACCAATGTTCGAAACGGACGGCATCAAGACCGCCTTGATCACCTACTCATCCGGCGATGAGCGTTATGGCAAGGGGCTGCAGGATACGTTCGATGGCACGACGCCTGGGCTGGCCTTTGTTGAGCGTCGTTCTGAGGCCGCTCGTTGCATGGCTGACCTGGAACTTCACTATTCTCACGCCGGGGTTCACGCCGCTGGCATCCTGGTCTGTAATGATCCTATCACAGACTATTGCACCGTGAACGCTGAAGGCGTTGCCCAACTCGATAAGCCTGACTCTGAGTATCTCAACCTGCTCAAGATCGACGCCCTGGGGCTGCGGACTCTTGGCGTGATCGACGACT
>Ga0172380_10000562_pt1 | contig 70608 bp, 54 predicted proteins | sample Leawe162metaG_FD_119747 | JGI IMG/M metagenome (GOLD analysis project Ga0172380, IMG submission 119747) | Leachate microbial communities from a municipal landfill in Southern Ontario, Canada - Leachate well 162 metaG | ecosystem: Engineered > Solid waste > Landfill > Unclassified | place... | reverse complement strand
GTTTGGTTGGTTGATTCAAAAGGGAAGGATTCAATTTTCGTTCAAGCCGAATTACTTAAGAATGGCCTTTCACGTATTAGTTATTACACAAAAGAAAAGCGTTACTATGCTCTATTCTATAATCTCAGAAATACAGCAATGAGAAAAAAACTTGGCATTTGGAACGATGAATAAGAAACAACTCAAAATTGCCAAGATTTTATCGAATCCTTTTATCAGAGAATTCCAATCCTATGGTTTGATAAATGAATTGGTCCTCCGGAATTTGCAAATCAAATCCGAATACTTTGAGTTGCGAAAAACTCATCACCAAATTGAATCCATCTTCATACTCTCCGAAAGGCATCATCTTTCATACGATGCAATTAATACAATTCTATTCCGCAAACGAACCAACAAACCAGTATCAATTTCCCAATAATTCTTTGTTCTAACCTTGTACTGAGCGAAGCCGAAGTATCAAAATTCATAATCCTGTCCCGTGCAGTTTACGGGATCATAATTCATAACTATTGAAAGCCTCTAACCAGCCTATAACAAGCCTCTACCAAGCCTTATGACCCGATGGAATTTTCATTCATTTTGCTTTCCCATTATTACAGTGATCTCCTTGCTCTTAACTTATATGATTACGCCCGAGATTAATCTCAACTCATAATTCATAATTCATAATTCAACAATCATAATTGAGGTAATTATGGCTTTAGTATCTGGAAACGTAATCGGCAATCTTAGTGGTAGATTGGGTAACCTTTCCGCCCGTACAGTTAATGGTCAGACAATTCTTGCAGCTCGTCCCTCTAGCTTTAACGCTAGTCAAGACCCGGCAGCCTTAACTGTCCGTTCTAAGTTTGCAGTAACAGCAAACTTTGCAAAGAATGTTCTTTCACTTTCTACATTAGAAGAGATTTGGAAGAAAACAAAGGCATCTGGCATTTCTGTCTTCAATGCCATCTTCAAAGCTAACTTCTCCTTCTCAACAACTACAAAACCAACCGAACAGAATATTCTCACTCCGGAAGGTTTTGCTTTGCCGGTAACAGAAGCAGAAGTTGCAGCTGATAAGATCACGGCATCAATCAGTGCGTTAAATACAACTGCAATCTTCGGTGCAGAAGAGACAGCTCTTTCTGCAAATGCTCTAGTTGTATTCAGTAATCCAACTGTCCCAACAGATCCGGAATTCCAAATCGCTGCGCTTAGCAAAGAAGTTGCAAACTTCAATTTTACTGAGAACTACAACTTGCAAATTGATTTCAACATCGTTCAAGCTAACATTGCTGCAAAGTACCAAGATTCAGTTTTGTTGCTTGCGGTAGCATCCAAAGATGCAGCCGGCAAAGTTGTTCAGAATTCTTCCACGTATTCCAAAATCTCCGCATAACAAAAGAGCGGCTATTCGCCGCTCTTTTTTATTCCACAACCTTAATCTGGTCCGGTTTCTTCAAAATAATCTGTGGTTTACCTTTATATTCCTCAATCATTCCTATAAGCTCAACTTTCTTACCTTCAAGTTCTTTCAGATTTTCAAAAGCGGGTGCATCTTTCTTGAAAATTACCCCGGTAAAAACATTATCCGGAAACTTCGCACCAATATTCAAATAAGTAACTCCGGATTTTATTGTAGTTACCTGTGCAACCTCTCCGGTAACAATCGCGTTCTCCCCAATATGTTTAGCAGCATCTTCTGCCAAGTATTTCTCTTGAGCATTTATTAATGCAACACCAAGCATCATAAATATTAACAATAAATATTTCTTCATCACTTACCCATTTTGTTTATGCTTGTGAAATTACTGTTTAATTTCTATTTGTTCTATCGCACTTGGAAGTATATCAAGCATTATTGCCGGTCTTGCTACCCTAGTATGGTTGTGTTTTTAAGTCCCACTATCTTCTTACTTTGTATTCTTTTCCTTGACATAAACATCCTAATAAATTAATTTCAAATCAAAATCACGGGGCTCCGCTCAATTCATCTTTTTCGGGGGAACCGACAACCACTGAAATTCAATAACGTATAGATTAATGAAAAAAAATACGAGATGACAAACCTCCAAGCTTATTCGAAAATCATCAAAAAACTAAATTAATGTTGATAGATAACATTCTCAAGACGTGTTTTCTGCTCGCTGATTAATTAATAGTTAGGCATTAAAAGGTGATCAATATGAAATATGAAGAAATTGGAAATTGGTTGAGAATGGTTTTTACTAACTTTCTTTATCCAGCATTAATCATCCTAATAATGGTCTACCTATTTGGTCTTCTAATTTACTTAATAGTAAGCGGTAAGGGTTCATCGAGTTATATTCGGAGGTCTACTGGTGCTCTTTTACCAATAGTCTTGTTAGTATTTGGTATGGCAATTAGCAGCGATTCAATAAAAATGATTGAGAATGCATTATTAACACTTCCAAATATTGTGCAACTTATTCTCGGTGCTATTATTGGGACCTCATTGATTGAATTTGGAAGATACTACTTAAAAAGTGATATTGATGGAGCCGCTTCATTACTTGCACTATTTGTTTCGTGTATATTCTCATTTATACTATGGTGCATTATGGGAGGTGTTTTAGCGAGTTTAAATTATTCTCTTGTTGGTCTCATTCTCTTCGGTGGTTTAGATATAATTTTTAGGGGACAAGTAAAAAAACAGAAAAATCATTTGACAAGTGGCGATAAAGCCAGTTCTCATAATATAATACTGCCTAACCCTCGCCTCAACAGTGACCGCGATAAAGATGTGGTCTAATTGAGTCGCATTAGGGTTTGGCTTTTCAGAATTAGTTAGTTGTGTAAAGTTGATTTAGATATTTAAAATGTTTTATAAATAAATGTTGCGTTGACAAAACTGTCATTGCTGTTCTGGGCTGCGGGTTAGCGGCAATGCCGTTATTTTTTATGGAGATAGATATGAATAGTAAATCACACCATGTTGTTAAAGATAGCAAAGGTGGATGGTCAGTAAAAAAAGGCGGGGGTGAAAAAGCTAGCAAACATTTTGACAATCAACAAAAAGCTATTGAGTGGGGCCGTCAAATCGCTCAAAATCAAAAAACTGAATTCTATATCCATGACAAAGATGGAAAGATTCGTTCTAAAGACAGTTATGGGAAATCTCCAAATCCTCCAAAAGACAAAAGATAATCATGGAATATTTTGAAACAAATGTATTCGTAAATTGTCCATTTGATGATGATTATCGTAAGCTATTACTTCCGATAGTATTTACATTAAAGTATCTTGGTTATAATCCAAAGATGGCGTTACAAAGAGTTGATTCGGCAGAATCAAGGATAGATAAAATTATAACTCTTATTAAAGAATCAAAATTTGGTATCCATGATTTGTCACGAATTGTTTCAACCAAGGAAAATGAAAATTATAGAATGAATATGCCTTTTGAATTAGGAATTGATTATGGATGTAAAAAACTTAGAGACGGTGTTTGGTCAACTAAGCAAATATTAATTCTTGAAAAAGAAAAATATAGATATCAGAAAGCTCTATCGGATCTCTCTGGTTCAGATATAAAAAATCATGATGATGATCCCGCTAAAGTGATTATGGCTGTTCGGGATTGGTTTGTCACAACCGAGTCTAAGCGTGCTGATAGCGGGAATAAAATATGGCACTCATATAATGATTTTCAAGCTTTTTTATATGATGAGTTAATTGAAAAAGATGGTCATGAATCCGTGGCAGTTGTTCAAATTCCGGAAATCATTCAACTTATGACAGATTGGTTTGTGAATATTGAAACATAACCCGCAACTCAAAGCGCCTGCTTTAACTTTGCGGCTTTTGTGTAATTGTAATGTTGTGTTGTAAAAATAAATTGCTTTTTAAGTTTAGTGAACAAAACATATTAATAAATAATTATAGGTGTTGGCTTTTCAGTGTTGCATTGTCGTTCTAGGCAGCGCTTAAAGTGCCGTTAGGCAGATAAATTGAATGCAAAATAAATATACAACAGAAAGTTTTTTTCAATTATTTGGTCATATAAATGTTTTTTTTGCAACAATAGATTTTATTGTAACTCTAGTCATTTATAGACTTCTAAAATTTGAGAATTTCAAAAATAGTCCGATAAATGAAAAGACAACATTAAAACAAAAATTCAGAATTCTTAAAGATGTGAAAGCAGAGAATGTTTACGATTTGAATGCACTAAAAAAGATCAATAACTTTGTTGATGAAGCAATTGAACTTAGTGAAAAGAGAAACAGATTCATCCACGATCAGTGGCTTTTCGCTCCTGATTTGATTAATGAAGGAAAAATTGGAAGACTTAATCTTAATAAAATATCTATGGGTAGCTTTACCCCGCAACAAGAAACTCATTCGTATGAGGAATTAGTAGAGTTCATAAACAAATTAGGAAATATGCAGAAATTGGTTAACTATGTTTTTAATCTATTGCCGAATCAATATTTAATAAACAATTCAAATTATTTGAAGGAGTTTAATAATGAGCAATAAAAATAACCGTATTGTTTACAAAAGAGACGATGGGACTTGGGCTAATAAGAAAAATGAGAACACAAAAGCATCTTCACTTCACAAAACTCAAAAAGAAGCGGAGAACGCTGCAAGGGAAATGCTTAATAATTCCGGTGGAGGCGAACTGACCACAAAAGGACTTGATGGCAAAATTAGAAGCAAAGACACGATCAAACCTGGAAATGATCCAAGAAATATAAAAGATACTGAACATTGAAAACCGCCTAACAACTTCTTCAAGGCCACCCGCAACGTTGCGGCATTTGTGGCGTTGTAAAGTACTGTTGTAAAAGTAAGTTGCTTTTTTAGTGTAGTTAGTAAAACGAATTTATAAATAATTATTGGTCTTGTTTTTCAAAGTTGCACTGCTATTATGGGCAGCGCTTTAAAACAACGCCGTTATTTTTTCAAAATAATAAAAAGGAATAAGAAATATTTATATAGCAAATATTGCAATAAAAGAGCCTTATAGCACAAATTCTAAGAGTCGGAGAGATTAATAATGAAGACGATTTCCGAAGAACCCATGAACTACTCAACCATCACGGTTCCGTTTGTGCTATCTCTTCCGAATGATAGCATCAAGCAATTTCCGATTCTTGATTCTTCACGAAGCGTGCAAATGAAATCTGCACTAGTAACGCTACAACCGGGAGAGAATATCGGTTCGCATAACACTGGAAAGAATGAAGAACTACTTGTAATCCTGGAGGGTGTCGGTGAAGTTGAAGCACATGGCTTAGGTAAGCAACGGGTAAGCGGGCAATCGGTAGTTTACATTTCTCCCGACAATCAACACAATGTAAGCAATGTAGGCACGGTTCCACTCCGGTACTTATACATTGTATCTAAAATTCACTAGGTGGTGCATGTAGTTTGTTTTATTACTGTCAGCTGCATTCTGTTCTATCTGGGTGGAGTTTTTCAGTGATATGTTTTTGTTTATTGCACTTCGGAGTTTATCCCGCATGTTTGCGGGGCTTACCTCCTTCGGCGCTCGTCAATATTATAAACTCCTCATTCCGTTCAACGATGTTTTATAATCTTTATACTTATTCACTTCATTCGTCGTTGAATTCCTAAGCGGAAAATAAAAAACCCAAACGCTGGGGGGAACGTCTGGGTCTGAAGTGTTAATAACATTGCTGTTACTAAACTCATTATTAATGTAATTATTATTCAATTTTCGCGCAACCCAAAATTATTCCCGCATAATTTGCGTGTCTCTTCACTCGCATTTCACTATTCGTTCATCAACACTTAAAATATGCGCTCACAAATCTAAGCCGCGTAATGATTCGTCCCGCTTATGCGGGACTCACAATCCGCACTTTCATTAACTGCATAAAAGCATTCGTAAATAATTTGCGCGTAATTGTTTTGATTTATCCACCGCTTAAACTATTTACTCATACATCTAAGCAAAAAGTTTGTCTTCACTCACTTCGTTCTTTCATCCAAACCTTTTCACTAGAGAAGCTTTTTGGTTCACAGCTTCGCTGTTATCTAAAAGCATTGTTTTTGCCATACCGCTATTCAATTTAAGCCAATAAAGGAATCCGGCCGTCAAGGGTTTATTAACTCAAAACGCATCTGCTTTTTTCATTCTCTTCGTTCATTAAAAAGCTGCGTTTTTTCGCCCTTGTACTGCCACCTTTATGGCTTTTATCTCGCTATCGCTCGCTTTCAAATCCTTTGCGTCTGGCAAAAACATTTTTTTTATACATCAAAAAGGCAAATTTCATGCAAAACAAAACTTTACACATCGTTACTAAGTGCGGTTATACTTTTTATCTCGTTTCTACTCCTTCGTGTCATTTGGTTCAAGTTCGCAATCGGGTTAATAATGTTTCTAAAATCTTAAAAACTCTTCCTCTCGCCTCTACTCCGTCGGCTTTGGCTCAAGCTTTCAATCAAACAATAAATTCTTTTAGGGTGTAGTTATGCCACTTCCTTTCATTGCTAAAAAGCGCATTGGTGGCTGGTTGGTTGTTTTATCAGAGTTTCAAAACAATTTCCATGTTAAAGTAATGGCGCCAAATGGCAAGTTAAATCCTTTCCAGTTTTCAACACAAGCAGAAGCAACAGAGTTTTTCAACTTCTTCTGTTCCAAACTTTCAGCTTTTCTCCGTTCTCCAAAAAAAACAAAATCAAAAGAGTTTTCACTTTTCAATAAGTAATTCAATAACAAAAGAGGTAAGTCATGCTTACACAAGAACAAAAGCAGCAATACCGGCAAGAGAAAAAAGAAAAGATCATCCGTATCCGTAAAACCTTATCTGAAATGACAGAAGAACAACGCCAAGCAATCGTTGACAAATTCGGAATCGTTACAGTTGAAGGACATTTATTAACAGCACACAACCAATGTTTTTTAGTTGCTCAATCAGAGTTAAACTTTTCAATTGTCGGTGGATATAGACAATGGCAAAAGTCTGGTCGTTCTGTTCGCAAAGGGGAACACGGGTTTTATATCTTCGTTCCATCCAAAACAAAAGAAGAGTCTGAAAACTCTGCTGAAGTATCTTCTGATGATGAAACCCCATTCTTTTTTACTGCTGTTGTTTTTGATATATCTCAAACCGAAGAAATAAACACTACAAATTGATTTATCAAAAAACTATATTATTAATGAAAAAGCTTCTGGTATCAATAATTAGAAGAAATCAAAGTTTCGGGAGCTTCTTTGAGTAAAAAACTAACATGGAGTGAGTGGAGTCCATACAAAGTCCATACATTTCTAAGCGAAAATCATCGGGTATTTGTTAAGGTCAGAAAACAAAAAAGCCCCAAAACGAAGTGTTTTGAGGCTTTTCGAGAGCTGGCGATGGGACTCGAACCCGCAACCTGCTGATTACAAGTCAGCTGCTCTACCAGTTGAGCTACGCCAGCATTTAAGAACTTTCAAAAGTGCGTGGCAAATCTAACATAAAATCCCAATACTGCGCAATAATTCCAGATGAAAAAGTGGTAAATATTGCCCTCCGATTTAAGGAAAATATCAGTTTTTATTAATCAATTACATTTGATATGAGAAACGATGACGCATTTTAATTCAAAAAACATTTTACCGACTCTTAGAAATTGATGACTGGTAAATGGTATTTTAACGGGTGTATTTCTCCCAGTAAATTGGAAAGACCCTAATTCTTTAGAACTAAGGCTTAATTTCTTTTTTGCGGGGAGTCGGGGATTCTTCCCAGTCAGAGAATTGTATCATAATCGATACTTTCTGAAAGTGATGAACATTTTGTGACCAACTCACTTACAAATACACTCTACTACACCGTCTACACAGTATTAGTCCTCTCTCCTAATTGAGTACTTGTCTATCTACTAATAATAGTAGAATTTGTCTTAGTCCTGAAAAAGATTTTAGCCGGATCTAATTTTGAATATGGGCATGTACTGTCTGATCTGTCAGCGATTAATTCACTTGCATCAACTCTCTTCAATAATGTAATTCTCTTTTCGTTCCTATGGAGTATATACTATTCTTTTATCTATAAGTAGTTTATCAGAGTAGCGAAATACTTATGATTGAATATAACTAGGGCTTCATGATGGAAACGGTAATAGTATTTAGAAATAATTATAGACTTCCATATGAAGATTGCTTAGTTATGACAAATTGCTAAGAATATTAGTTGGAATGCCACAACTTTTAACATTTCCATTTGTCAAACCAAATAATTAATAAAGTATATCTCGGTGTATCAAATGAAAGATTTTTTTGCACAAACTCTAAAATATTTTTATGAAGTGAAAGATTTTCTCAGCATTCGTCTTCTGAATATCGGCGATACATCAATAACGCTTTGGACTTTAATTTACTTTGTTTTTCTTGCATGGCTTCTTTTCTTCATTACTGCAAAACTCAAAAAATGGATGGTCTATAAAGTTCTTTCAAAAAGCAAAATAGAACTTGGTGTTCGCCTCGCAGTCGGCACAATTATCCGTTACGGTTTTCTTATACTCGGACTTGTGGTGGTTATACAGACCGTTGGGATAAACCTGAGCGCAATTACTATTCTCGCCGGCGCACTTGGTGTTGGTATAGGCTTCGGTTTGCAGAATGTAACCAATAATTTGGTAAGCGGAATAATTATTCTATTTGAAAGACCAATAAAAGTTGGAGACCGAATTCAGGTTGGAGACGTATTTGGTGATGTTATGAGTATTTCTATGAGAGCAACTATAGTTGTAACAAATGATAATATTTCTGTGATTGTTCCTAACTCTGAATTTATTTCCTCAACAGTTATTAACTGGAGCTATAACGACCGGAATGTCAGATTCAGTATACCGGTAGGTGTTGCATATAAAGAGGACCCCGACAAGGTAAAGCAAATTTTGCTGGAAGTCGCAGATAATAATGAAGGCGTTCTGAAAGACCCGAAACCTAGTGTGCTTTTTGAAAATTTTGGTGAAAGCTCACTTAATTTTATTTTGCAAATATGGACAATCAGCTTTATTACCACACCGGGAATTTTGAAAAGCAACCTATATTTCGAAATATTCAAAAAATTCAAAGAAAACAACATTGAATTGCCTTTCCCACAGAGAGACTTGAACATTAAGAATACAGAGCAAGTGGTCAAATGAGGATCAACTAATTACTAAATCGTTTGATCTTTTATTGAGTGCTTTAAGCTGTTCTGCATTCTTACAACTAATTTTTCACCTTCTTAATTTCGGTTAAATCGATTAATGCCAGCTGGCATTTTTTCTCTGAATCCAAATCGTCGGAAAATTCCAGCCCTTCCATCCGAACTTGATAAACACGTTTATCCTTGTTAATCATCTTCAATTCACATGCATGTTTTCCAGTATTTTCAAAAACCGTTATAATAAAAGAATTAAATAAATCCTTTTCACTTTGAGGGACATATGCCATAATTTTTTTACCAATTAGTTTACCTCTATCAATTCCAAACATTTTACTTGCACTAAAATTCACTTCTTTTATTACACCATTCTGGTTCAAAGTAAAATATGGAATTGGCGAAAAATCGAAGAGATTTACATATCTATTTCTAGAAACTTCCAGCTCTTGTTGTGTAATTCTAAGTTCTTGGTTCTGATGTTCCAGTTCAATTTGATGAATCTGGAGGAGCTGCACCAATCTTTTCATATCTTCAATTTTTTCAACTGCCGGCTTTTTAGTTTTGGATTTGATATTCTTCTTAGGCTTTTTAGCAATAGTTTTAACTAAATCATTTTTAGAACTCTTCATTTTTGAACCTCGTTATTTTATACTCTTCCACTCGATTGCAAGAAGAATAAGTTTTGTTTCCTTTTCCTCGTGAAATATCTGACGTGCATTCAGAAGTAATAATTTTTTGCCAGCTTGTACAGAATTATATTCAACCTCATAATCCTCGAAGAAATTGCGCTGGGGAATTATTTGTTCAAGAAGCTCGCGCAGCTTAGGTATATCCCAGTTTTTCTCATCTAGATCATATATAAACTTGCCGACGGTTTTTTCAGCAACAGTATTAAATGTTTTATAGAATGACTGATTAGCAGAAAGTACTTTCAAATCCTCATCAAGAATTAGAAGGGATTCTCTAACAGTATCAATAATATTGTTTGCATACTGGCGAGCAAGCTGAATATTCTTATTTAGCTTACTAATCTCATCGGAGGCAATCTTGAAATTGTTAATATCTAGAAAAGTGATAACAACACCATCTATAACATTGTTAAAAGTCCGGTAAGGTAAAATCCGCATCTGGTACCAACAGCCATCTTTCGTTTGTACTTCTGTTACTTTATAAACCAATGTTCTTAAAACTTCCTTTGCATCTTCAGTAAAATTATCATATTTCAGATTTGTTGCAATATGGTTTATTGGTCTGCCAATATCGGAAGCAATTAAATTTACAACCTTAGTTGCGTAATACGTAAATCTTTTTATCAACAAATTATTATCAAGAAAGATGGTTGGTATATCAACGCTATCCATCAGGTTTTTCATATCATTATTTATAACCAAAAGCTCTTCATTCTTGTTTTGCAGCTCAGTATTAACAGTAATTAATTCTTCATTCAGCGATTGTAATTCTTCTTTGGATGTTTCCAATTCTTCATTAGAACTTTGCATCTCCTCATTTGTGGACTGCATTTCTTCGTTTGTGGATTTAAGTTCTTCGTTTGAAGTTTCCAATTCCTCAATAGTTGATCGCAAATTTTCTTTTGTTGTTTTTAATTCGTGTTCTAGTTCTTTTATAACCTTTTCCGATTCCTTTTCATAATGAATCTTTTTTGAAGTTGTTGATTTTGGCGGAAGCTCTATTTCCTCAAAAATAACTAACAGTGACCCAAGCATTTCCGGCGGTTCTTTGATTGGTTTAATCCTAATATTAAAACAGTGGCTGCTTCCATTAGTCTTTACCTTAATCCCTTCTGCAGTCACAGATTTCTTACTCAATAAAACTTTTCTAACCAGCAAAGGCAGTTCTTGATATAATCCTTCACGAGCCATTTCAAAAATATTCATCTTCGCTTCGCCATGTGTAAGCTCAAGATATTTGCCTGTTCTTCCATGAATATAAACTATATCTCCATTTTCTGTTATTATCACACAATCTGGAGAATAGCTTTGAAGAATGATTTTTTCGGCGAGCTGAGTAATATTTTTTATTTCATTCTTTTTCATAATAGTCTCATAAACTTTTCCATTCGATCTTGCTAGCGGAAATTCTATATAAGGTTGTGTAGAATAAATAGAATCTCTTCTCTTGTATATTTTCCATTTTTTATCCAGCAATGAAAACAAATCAACAAAACTACCAATAGTCTCAGATGATCCTAGAAAAAGAATACCGTTAGCTTTCAGGCTGTAATGTAAAAGTGGAATTATTTTCTTTTGTAATTCGGTATTAAAATAAATTAAAATATTTCGGCATGAGATTAAATCAAGTTTTGTGAATGGTGGATCTTTAATTATACTTTGCGGTGCAAAGACTAACATTTCTCTAATTTCTTTTCGAATACGAAAAAGATTTCCTTCGGGAGTGAAGAATCGTTTCAATCGTTCTTTTCCTACATCGGATTCAATTCCCGAAAAACAACCAACACGGGCCTTTTCGATTGCTTTACTATCAATATCTGTTGCAAAGATTTGCACATTGAAATATTTTTTGACTTCACTCATGCACTCGTGCAAAATAATAGCTATGGAATAAGCTTCCTCTCCTGTATAACATCCGGGCACCCAAATTCGAATTTGACTGTTATCCGGCTTACTTTTTACTATCTGTGATATTACCTTTTTTAATTGTTCGAAAGATTCGGGGTCTCTGAAAAAATTTGTTACTCCAATTAAAAGTTCGTTGAACAGGTTTTCTATTTCTTCAGGGTTTTCTTGTAGCAGACGAATATAATTTTGTAGGGTGTCTAATTGAGATATATTCATTCTTCTTTCTATGCGCCGGTAAATTGTATTTTGTTTATAAAGTGAAAAATCGTGACCGGTGCGGGTTCTGAGAAGTATGAAAATTTTTTGAAACTCATCTGGAATTTTACTGTCCGTAATTTCTTTCTCGAATAAAACACCTCTAACTTTTGAAGAAGAATATTTAATTAGCTGATTGGGCATTTCTTCGGGCGAAAGAGTGTAATCGACTAATCCAGTTTTAATGGCGCTAGTAGGCATCCCATCGAACTTAGCAGATTGTGGATCCTGAACCATTACCATCCCTAATTCACTTTTCACAGATTTTAGCCCGGAAGTTCCGTCAGAGGCCATGCCGGATAAAATAATACAAATGGCTTTTTGCCCTACGTCCGCAGCAAGTGATTTAAAGAAAAAATCGATTGGTAGCCGAAAGCCATGTGCTTCGATAGGCTCTATTAACTGGATTGTTCCGTGAAGTATTGCTAAATCTCTGTTAGCTGGGGCTACATAAACATGATTTTGCTGAACTACCATTCCATCTTCAGCCTGAAACAATTTCATCTTAGTAGATTTTTGAATTAGTTCTGGCATGATGCTAACATGATCGGGATCTAAATGCGTCACTACAATAAAAGCCATCCCGGAATTCTCAGGCATATTTCCAAAAAATTTTTCGAGAGCATCTAAACCGCCCGCAGATGCGCCGATTCCAACTATATAGAACGAACTCTTCGTGGAAGATATTTCAATGAGATCTTTTTTCTTTTTGTTTGGAGATTTTTTAGAGATTGGCTTCTTCTTCATAGCTCCTTCAAGTATAGAACAGAGTCTTTTCAATAATCTATATCAATAAGACTTGATGAAGATAGTTAGAAATCAGCTATTCTACAAGAAAACCGAAGTATGAAAAGATTTTACTTTTACGGAAACCAACACTACTAAATAATCGCTTGATAGGTACATTGGTTGTTACACAATATGCAGAAATTTTGATATGTCGGAACTTCATAGACAGTAATACCCATTTCGTAATTATTTCTTAGGACAATACCTCGTCCAAAAGGTGTAGTTCTTTTTTCATTCCGTTGTCCGATAGAATTAAGAGGAACCTCTTCATAATATTATAAAGCATAAGATACTCTTCCCTTACTCCTTGCATGATGAGTGCGAAAGTAAAATGAATAAGTAAATAATTTCAAGTGGAATTTCCGGAGAAAGGAAAACTATTTCACAAAACTTAACCAACCAAATAAAATGAACAATTGGTTTAATGAAAGGAATTCAAATGCCAGACAAAGTAACTAAAAACACACCTGCGGCAGAGTTAATAAATAGCTCGCCTGCAATTCTTAATTACTTGGTGAGGAATGGTGTCTGTGGAATAAGATGTGAGTTCCCTGTGACAGGTACTCTTGAACAAATGGCCAGAGAAAAAGATTTCAGTGAAACAGAGCTAGAAAAGACAGTCATTGAATTAAATAACTTGATTATTTAATTAAAATAAACTCTTGACTGATTATTTGCGCAGTCCATCATAGGTCAGACCAATGATAATGAAGAAAATAGATTATAAATACTTAGTCATCACGCTTATAGTCTTGGTGATACTCTTTTTATACTTCGGGAGCGGGGCTATCATGAATGAGGGAATATATGGAAATGGATGGATTCGCAGTAGCAATTGGAGATGGTTCCCTAGCATATTTTTTTTGTTGTTTGGTATCATAATAGGGTGGCTCCTTTTAAAAATGAAAAAAAACAAATCATGATTTATCAAAAAAATATAATCGGAGAATGGAAACGAAAGGCAATGAAAAATTAATTAAAGTGTTAAACGAGCGTTTAGCTGATGAACTTACTGCCATTAACCAGTACATGGTACATTCTGAAATGTGTGAAAACTGGGGTTATGGGAAACTACATCTTGCAATTAGAAAACAGGCAATGGATGAGATGCATCATGCAGAGTGGCTCATTGAGCGAATCATTTTTTTAGATGGCGCGCCAACAGTATCAAAGCTTAATAATATCAAAATTGGAAAGACTGTTTTAGAAATGATTCATAACGACGATCTCGATGAACTTGATGCAGTGCGCACTTATAATGAGGCAATTAAACTTGCACATGAAGTAGCCGATGAAGGAAGTGTTGAATTGTTAACAAAGATACTTAAAATGGAAGAGGGTCATGTTGATTGGGCAGAAATTCAAAACACCCAGATTGAGCAGATGGGAATAGAAAATTATCTAGCTAATCAGGCTGAAAGTACAGCAAGCTGATGAATTTTTGAAATTTTGGATAGGAAGAAAATGGAAAAGAAAAAACTAACAACTGCAAGCGGCAGACCTTATTACGAGTTTGATAACTCTATGACTGTCGGCAACCGTGGACCAATTCTTTTACAGGATTATTTCCTACATGAAGATATGGCGCACTTCAATCGTGAGCGTATTCCCGAAAGAGTAGTTCATGCAAAAGGAGCCGGGGCTTTCGGAACTTTTGTTGTGACTCATGACATCACTCAATACACCAAAGCAAAAATATTTTCTGAAATTGGAAAGCAAACAAAAATGTTTGCGCGTTTCTCTCAGGTTGGCGGAGAAAAAGGAAGTGCCGATACCGAAAGAGATCCCCGCGGTTTTGCGCTCAAGTTTTATACTGAAGATGGCAACTGGGATCTGGTAGGCAACAACACACCGGTATTTTTTATAAAGGACCCAAAAAAGTTTTCTCACTTCATACACACACAAAAACGCGATCCAAAAACAAATTGCAAAAGTCCTACAATGATGTGGGATTTTTTCAGTTTGAATCCCGAAAGCTTACACCAAGTAATAATTTTAATGAGCGACCGCGGAACTCCTTTTTCATATAGGAACATGCATGGTTTTGGAAGCCACACATTTTCCCTTTTCAACAAAAACAATGAAAAGATTTGGGTGAAATTTCATTTCATAACAATGCAGGGAATTAAAAATTTTACTGCAAATGAAGCCATTGAAATGCGGGGTGTTGATCCCGACCATGCAACGCGGGATCTGGCCGAAGCCATTGAGAAAAAAGATTTTCCTAGGTGGGCTTTCAAAATTCAGGTAATGACTGATGATCAAGCGAAAAAATTCAAATGGAATCCATTCGACATTACAAAAGTTTGGAGCCATAGAGAATATCCATTAATTGATGTGGGAATTATGGAACTGAATGAAATTCCCGAAAACTATTTTCGTGATGTTGAACAGTCTGCATTTAATCCAGCTCATGTTGTTGACGGCATTGGTTATTCCCCAGATAAATTACTGCAAGGTCGATTACTTTCTTATCCGGATGCACACAGATATCGGTTGGGTGTTAACTATGAACAGATTCCAGTAAACAAATGTCCTTACACGGTCGCAAATTATCAGCGCGATGGACTAATGCAAGTTGGAGATAATGGAGGGTCAGACCCGAATTACCGTCCCAACAGTTTTGATGAAATTGTTGCTGACGAAAAATATAAAGAACCAGCGATGACATTGGAATCAAACATTGCAGATTGGTTTGACCGCAACGAAAATGATGACGACCACTTTACACAACCCGGCATGTTATATCGTGACGCAATGGAAGAACATGATAGAAATAATTTAGTAAACAACATCGTTGGTTCTATGCTTGGCATTTGCGGAGAGAAGAAAGAAGAAATTATCAAACGGCAGATTAGTCATTTCTTTCGCATGGATAATCAATTAGGATCGGCAGTAGCAAAAGGATTGGGTTTAACCGAGGACTGGATGAATGTCTAAAACCTTCTTGCCTCGATTTATCAGACATCATCAGCAAAGAAACTGTAAATGAATCAGTCGTATATAATAAAATAAGTCATACTCGTAACTTTAAACATGTTGGCTATAGAATGGAGAATTAAGAAATATGAAAATATCTGGAACAAACATCGTAAAACATCCGGGCAGAAGCAGTCGCGATACTGCAATGCCGGTTATATCCAAACCGGTCAGAGAAGAATATATAGAAGTAGAACGCAATGTTCGACTTCATGTTACAGATGCTGGTGAAGGGAGACCAATTGTGTTAATACCCGGCTGGCCATTGAGCGATGAAATGTACGACTATCAATACAGCGATCTTATAAAAAATAATTTCCGGGTTATTGGTATTACATTAAGAGGATTTGGAAAATCCGATAAACCTTATAGCAGTTATACTTATGATGTTCATGCTGCCGACATAAGTAAGATTTTTCATAAACTGGATTTAAAGGATACCGTATTAGGGGGCTTTTCTATGGGCGGAGCAATCGCCATTCGCTATGCATCTGTTGATGATGGTGTGCGCGTATCCAAACTTGCATTGTTTGGTGCTGCCGCTCCAAGCTGGACGCAGCGTGATGATTTTCCATACAACCTTCCCCCAAGTGCGGTTGATGATCTGATTAAGTTGAACAATATGGACCGACCAAAGTTGCTAGCAAATTTTGCAAAGATATTCTCCGCAACCGAAACCTCACTGAATGAAGGAATCGGCGGTTGGCTGAATGGTATTTGCCTAAGTGCATCTTCATATGCAACAGCTCAATGTTTAGTTGCTTTGCGTGATACAGATCTAAGAAATGATTTGGAAAGAATTTCAATTCCTACTTTGATTATGCATGGCCGCAAAGACAAAATATGTTCATTTGACCTCGCTGAACAAATGAAAGCCGGGATTAAAAATTCAAATATCATTGCTTTTGAAAATAGTGGTCACAGCTTATTCTTGGAAGAGACTGATAAATTTAATTCCGAGCTAATCAAATTTGCAAAGGAATAAATGACAATTACCAAAAACAATTCTGAATTTGTTTTTATTGATACATCATTCACAAGATATGTTAATGATAAAGAAGATTTTGAAGGAAACAATAAATTATTAATAGTTATAAATCATGAATCAAAGTATCAATAATGATGCGGCTGTGAAAATTAAAATTTACAACAACGATAATAGATCGAATTTGTCGGTCTGGGAGTGAACTTATGGACTACAGCAAACAATTTATTGTAGAGCCGGGCAGCAGTGTGCAGCTCAAGGATTATGAAACACAGTTTTCAAAAAAACAAGTAAAGAAAAAATCTACGATAAAGAAGACCAAGAAACTCGAAGCTAAAATGGGTGAAATTCAAGCTCGACTTTTTGCCGAAAATAAACACTCGTTGTTAATTATTCTTCAAGCACTTGATGCTGGTGGGAAAGATGGGGTTGTTCGACATGTTATTGGTTCGATGAATCCACATGGCTGCCGTGTTGTGAACTTCAAGCAACCGACGCCTAAAGAACTTGCTCATGATTTCTTGTGGCGGATTAAACACAATATCCCCAACTCTGGGGAGGTTGTTGTATTCAATCGTTCACAATATGAGGATGTGCTTATTGTGCGAGTTCACGACCTTGTTCCCAAAGAAGTATGGTCGACTCGCTACGAACAAATCAATAAGTTCGAGCAACATCTAATTTCACAAGGCACACACATTCTAAAATTCTTCCTTCATATTAGTAAGAAAGAGCAAATGAGACGATTCAAAAAAAGACTTGAAGATCCAACGCGACAGTGGAAAATAAATGAAACAGATTATACAGATAGAGAATACTGGGCTGACTATCAAACCGCCTACGAAGAAGTCTTTAATAAATGCAGTACAACCCAAGCTCCATGGTTCATAATTCCATCCGATAAAAAATGGTTTCGCAATCTCGCTATTTCGCAAATTATCGTCGAGACTTTGGATAAACTAGCTCCCGAATTTCCGGAACCAAAAGTGAATATTAAAGACATATATAAAAGATATCACAATGTGAAACGAGAGCGGAAAAAGGATGAAAAAAAGGAACGTTAATAGATCAATTCAATTACTTGAGTTTATGATAGAATTAATATCTAATATTTCGAAGCTATTCTTGAAGAAAGAACTTATAATTGTTAGAAGAGATAAAAATAAATAACTTTTTAAGCTACTGACTAAATGAGATAATTTGAAAATTCTATTAACAGGTGCAACAGGATATATTGGTAAACGATTATTACCGGTTCTACTTGACCAAGGGCACAGTGTTGTTTGTAGTATCAGAGATAAGAATAGATTTCCAACGGAAGGACTTTTTGCTCATCCAAATATTTCCCTATTCGAAGCAGACTTTCTAAACACAATAGAATATGATGAATTACTAGCTGGAATTGATGCTGCTTATTATCTCATTCATTCAATGAGTTCGGGAATAAGTGATTTTGAAAGACTGGAAGAAACATCTGCCAACAATTTTATAAATCTTATACAACAGACCACAGCTAAGCAAATTATTTTCCTTAGTGGAATAACCAATGAGAGTAAACTTTCCCGCCATTTAGCTTCCCGAAAAAATGTTGAGGATATTCTTAAGAAAGGAAATATAGCCTCAACTATTCTGAAGGCTGGAATAATTGTCGGCTCAGGCAGTGCTTCATTTGAAATTATACGAGATCTAGTAGAGAAACTTCCGGTGATGATTGCACCAAAGTGGTTAAAAACAAAACACCAGCCAATCGCAATTAGAAATGTTATTGAATGCTTAACTGGAGTTCTCTTAAACGAAAAAACTTTTAATGCTAGTTTTGATATCGGCGGACCAGACATAATTACCTATAAGGAAATGTTGTTACAGTTTGCCGAAGTACGTGGCTTACATAGATTAATAATTGCTGTGCCTGTAATGACTCCGCGCCTATCTTCTTATTGGCTTTATTTTGTTACAGCAACCTCATATAAGCTAGCTGTTAATCTAGTGAACAGTATGAAAATTGAGATAATCGCCAAAGATGATGTTCTAGTAAAGCTGCTTAAAATAAAATTGATATCGTACAAAGAAGCAGTTAAGATGGCTTTTGAAAAGATTGAACAAAACTTAGTTTTATCAAGCTGGAAAGATTCTCTGGTTTCAAGTTCGGGTGAAAATTCTTTGCAAGGACATTTAGATGTTCCAGTACACGGTTGTTTCTTTGATAGACGTGAGAAGGAAATATTAGTTGATGTTAGTTACGTATTGGAAAATATCTGGTCAATTGGTGGAAAGCGTGGTTGGTATTACGGAAATTGGTTATGGCATTTGCGCGGATTTATAGACAAACTTTTTGGTGGCGTTGGTTTAAGAAGGGGAAGAACAAATTCTAATACAATTAATCCGGGAGATACACTTGATTTCTGGCGTGTAATGGCTGCCGATAAACATAACATGCGGCTTTTACTTTATGCAGAGATGAAATTGCCTGGCGAAGCTTGGCTCGAATTTAAGATCACCGAAATAGACAAAAAATATTTTCTTCAGCAGACTGCAACTTTCCGTCCACGTGGTTTATTTGGCAGAATTTATTGGTATTCGCTTCTTCCAATTCATCATTTTATTTTCAATGGAATGGCAAGAAATATAGTCAACTAACACACTCTATTTACAGATAGCGGAATTAATTAATTCCGAAAGTTTTCTATAATAATGATAAGTATCATTCCAGATATTCTTAGAATCGAAAAAAGCATTAAATCAATCAATGAAGAACCAGTTGATTTCCCTGTAGAGATGTAATCCATATTGGAGAATTATTCATATTTAGATTGAATTCTTCATTTCTCTTAATGTCCTAAATATGTCCTAACAGCTGGGGAATGGTATAAATGAGTGTCATTCTTGAGAACAGAAATGAAGTAAAAAATGAGATTAGCAAGAATTCTTTTATGGGATGGCAATACTGATTCATTAATTAACTGACTGAATATTCAGTCCAAATTAGAGTTGGATTGAATATTGTATGGTGAAACCGTTTATATAAACCTCGAAAACAGCTTTCATTCGCTATAATCGAGGTTTTATGTTACTCCGGGAAGATTATGTTTTGAAGTTATTCCTCTTTAATATTTTTAGTGTTCTACAGCTCCTGTTGGTCCTCCTGTTGGATTTCCCCCTAATATTGGAGTTGAAGACAAGTAAATAGAGGGTTTATTTGCGGAGCCCGGCATTCCATCGTAATGGATATCGTAATTATAATTGCCATCTTCGCTTGATTCGATTACAGAAACATTTGAAGCGGAATTTGGTGCAAGCTGTAATTGTTGCGGATTGAATACTGATGCAGCATTGAAAGTTATTATAACCTCAAATGATGTGTTGTTTTTAAAATGAACACTGTCTGAATCGGATTTTTGGAAGGAAAGATCAGATGGACTTGCGGAAGGTGGGGTTGAATTTGTGCCGTCGCCTGAAATGTTGATATTGTATGTTGACATTTATTTTGTCCTCTATTTGTGATTAAATCAGTTTATTTAAAGCAGTCTGTTAATTTGTAGCAAATTTACTTAATTGTTTAAATCTCGAATCAGCAACTAGATTTTTTAATCCCGGTAATTGTTCAATATTTTTTACGGAATAACCTTTATCAATAGCAGAGTTTATCCATTTTAGAGCATTCTTTCTATCATTCAGCCATTCTTCATAAATATCACCGATATAAAATAAATCATATACATCTTCCGGTTGTAACATCTCGATTCTTTTTAAGAGTGAAGAAGTTCTTTTTTGGTCTTTCAACATTCCGTAGAATGATGCAATGTCTAAAAGAAGTCGAATATTGTTTGGATTGATTTTTAATTGAGGTTCACTTAACGAAAGCGCTTTTTTTACGGCATCTTGAGCTTTATACTTTTCCGCCGGAATCCAATAATAACATGTTGCCAAATAACCCCACATATTGTAATCATTCATATTCAATTTAAGAACACTTTCATATTGCCTTGCAGCTTCAACATAATTTCCCATTTGAAAATATATTGCGGCAATGTAGGAGTATGTTCTGTAATCTTCCTGAAGAGTCAAAGATTTTTTAAACATCTCAATTGCTTTGTCGTTCATATTAAGATTGGAGTACATCCAACCAAGATTACTGTAGCCCAATGAATTATTTGGGGTTAAAGTTATCACGCGCTGAAACTGTGCGGCAGCTTCTTGGAATTTGCCTTGACGCCAATAAAATATTCCAAACCAGTTATAACCGGCCCAGTAGCTGGGTTTCATTTCAATCGCTTTTTTATAAGATGCTTCCGCTTCTGAAGAATGACCGAGTGAAACCAGTGCGTTTGCTTTTCCGTAATAAGCCTCGGAATTGCGAGGATCTATTTCTAATACTTTCTGAAATTGTTCTTTTGCGTCATTGTACTTACCGAGTTCGATGTATACCGATCCGAGAGTCAATCTCACCTGAAGCAATCTATCATCTAACTGATTTGCTTTAGTACAACTTCTTATAGAAGATTCGATAAAAGATATCTCCTTTGTCTTCATGTATTTGTATAAGTTGGCTTCACCAAGGCCTGCAAAGGCAAGTGCGAATAAAGTATCTTTCTTTATAGCATTATCAAAATATTCTATTGCCGTATTTACGTTATTCATATTGTCAAAATTCAGCAAATATCCTTTCCCTTTGAGATATAATTCATTCGCTTCTGCACTCGAGGTTTTTCCGCTCAAAAGCACTTTAAGATTTTCAGGTTTGAGTTCGATATTTAACATGTCGGCAACTTTTACTATTGCTTCATCCTGCAAGTACGAATTATTTGTCATCGGATCGTCGATAATTCTCGAAGCAAGCTGCCGTTTATTTTCTGCATCTATTAAATTCAAAGCTAGTCTGTAACCTTGATTCATTTTTTGAACACTTCCGGTAAGAACCAAATTCACATTAAATTTTTTGTGTGCATCATCGGCAGTTTCAATTTTTCCTTTACGGATTTCGCTCGAAGGTACAACCCAGAGCGCACCTTCAAATTGTTCGAACTGTGATAGCTGGCTTGAAATTGTTTCGACCAGTCCATTGCAGAATACTTGGCTTGTTGAATCATTCCCAATGAAATCGAAAGGTAACACGGCAAGGTGTCTTTCGTCCGGAACCAACACGCTTCCGGATAATTTTAGAATACTACTTTTTTCTAAAAATATTATAAGAAAAAAGAGAACAACGACTGAAGAAATCGCGAGAACTCGCTTATTCATGAATACAGAAGAAGATTTTTTTTCAGCATTAATATTGCTGATGTATTCGGCTGTGCCCAATCCGGTTTTTAAATGAGCAACTGGAATTCCGGTATCGGTACTTTGCTTTATTAATTTTAGATCTTGTAGCAAGTCATCTGTGCTTAAATATCTTTCATCAGGCAGCTTGGAAAGAAGTCTGTTTATTATATCATCTAGTTCTGCCGGGATCTTGTTATTGAATCCTAAAATTGATTTTGGTTTTTCATTCAGTATCGAATAAATAACTGCCTGTTCATACTCACCTTTAAATGGAAGTCTGCCGGCCAGCATTTCGTACAAAATTATACCCAAAGCCCATAGATCAGTACGAAAATCAATTTCATCACCGCGCGCTTGCTCTGGAGACATGTAATTAATTGTGCCTATTGTAGTTCCTAACTGTGTCATCATTGATTGTCCGGCAATTTTTGCCAGACCGAAATCCATGATTTTCAAAAGGCCGTTATTTGTTACAATAATATTGGCGCATTTTATATCACGGTGTACAATTCCTTTTGAATGTGCTTCTTTCAAACCCTCGGCAATTTGAATTGCATAATCCAATGCAAGTTTGATGTCCATCCCAGTCCGTGTAATTTTTTTAGAAAGGTCTTCGCCTTCAATAAATTCCATTACAATAAAAGCATCATTATCAAGTTCAATTGTTTCATATATCGTTGTAATGTTGGGATGATTTAATGAAGCGGCGGCTTGAGCTTCAATTAAAAATCTTTTTCTGAAATCGGGATTATGTGATAAATGATTAGCCAAAGATTTTATTGCGACAGACCTGTTCAATTTTTTATCTAGAGCTTTGTACACGACACCCATTCCACCGGCCCCAATGGATTCAATAATTTCAAAATGAGTGATATTTGAAGTCATCATATAAATGTTATTTGTTTTTGAATTTGTATTATGACGGCTATCTTCTAATACAGTAAAAAGAATTTCGGAGTAATCGGAAATTGTTTCTGTGCAATGGAAAATTACTTCTCACACAGTTAATGATATAAATGCAGATCAATTTATTAGTTCACATCAAAATGAAATTAATTAAACTGTGTCAGTAAAATATACTCGGCTTTATTAGATGTACAGTTCATTTCGAATCCAGTTTAATAATAAGCAGAGTTTGATCATCATTCTGTGGACTGCCAATTGTAAATAAATTTACTTCAGCATAGATAGATTCTATAACTGTTTTCGGATCATCGTTAAAATGTTTTCGGACAATTTCTTTCAATCGCTCTTCACCGAAAAAATTTTCATTCTTATCCTCGGCTTCTGTAATACCGTCGGAATATATAAGCAAAAAATCCCCCGCCTCAAGACCTAGCGTCCTGACTTCAAATTTGTAATCCCTATAAATTCCTAATGGTATATCCGAAGATTTGTAAATATCTATTTCACCTGAATGTTTAATGTGTAGTATGTTATTGTGGCCGGCTATTATATAATTCAATTTGCCCGTATCTGTATTCAGAATAGAATAAAACAATGTCGCAAATTTGCCGTTATCATCATTCTTTACCATAAAATCGTTAGACGCTTGCACAGTTATATTACAATCTTTGTCGGTAAAACTACGTGAACGTAGAAATCCTTGTAAATTTGCCATAAGTAAAGCGGCGGGAATTCCCTTCCCTGAAACATCTCCCAGCCAAATTGAAATGAGATTTTCTGAAAAAGGAACATAATCAAAGAAATCTCCTCCCACTTCCCGTGCCGGGATTGATTGCCCGATGATTTGGAAACCATTTAACAATATTGAATCTTTCGGTAGGAGATTTACTTGGATTCGCGCAGCAAGATCCATTTCCTCTTTCAATTTTGTAAAATGTTGCTCTTGGCTATAAAGACGTGCTCTTTCAATAACTTGCGCCGATTGTGAAGCACAAATTGCTAGAAGTCTCTGATCTCCTTCTGTGAATGCGCCCTTATGTTTATTAAATAAAACTATAATACCTATCAGATTTCTTTTAACAAACATCGGTACAGCCAGAAAAGAATTCAGCGAAAGGTCCTTTTTACTGCCTATATTAAAACGGTTATCCTCTTGAAAATTATTTACAGTAAGAGATGTTTTGTTTTTCATCACCCACCCAAGAATTTGATCATCAAGTTTAAAAGCTGACGAAGCAATTGAGCTATTCTGAGTCCTCAAAATTGTATGAAAAGGTTTGTTGGAATTATCTTTCTCCAACAACATTATTACGCCTTCTTCGGCAGAAAGGTATTTTAGGCATTTTTTTATTATGAGCGATTCTATTTCTTGAAGTGATTGTGAAGAGGAGACAGCTGTTGCTATTTCATTAAGAATGGATAATTCTTCGATTGTAACACGAAGACGATTATTTTCTTCGAGCAGTTCATTAACTGTATTTTCTGATTCTTGTTCTATCATCTGTTTTTATATTTACATTAGTTGCCAAATAGTATTTTGCCAGTACTATTGCTATATCATAGCATTCATAGCATCGTCTAGAGATTGTGAGATATTAAAAACCTTATCCATTTTGGTCATTACAAATAACCAAGAACATATATCGCTGTTGCAAACAAGATTTAATTTCCCTTCGTGTGCGGAAAGCCTTTTCATTAGAACAACTAAAGTTCCGAGAAAAGTCGAATCAATTAATTTACATGCTTTCATATCTATAATTATTCGATTATTACCGGCATGTATTAAATCAAGCATAAAATTTTTGAAGTCTATGGCTTTAGTTAAATTGGCTCTCCGAAAATTGCAATGAATGATTTTAATACCCCTTATATCGGTTACATTTGTTAAGCCTGGGTCAAAGGAAGTTTGTGAAAGATCTTTATTTATATGTACTGTGTCGATCTTTGGAATTTGAGATTCCTTTTGAGAGAGATCTTGATCTATTATTACAAGTTTAAGCAGATTAGAATTTTCTCCCGCCACGGCTGACTTAATTTTAACTTCTCCCCCTAACAATTCCTCGAAACCAAAAAATTCGTTCTTGCCAACTTTCTTCGAAATAGTATTTGGGGCATCTATGTTCAAAACAAGATCTATGCTTCCATCCAGAACCAAATAAAAACAATTAGCCGAATTTTTGATTAGAAAAAGATCATCATTCTTATTCACGGAGAGGTGTTCACCATGTATCTTGAATTGCTTTTGCATTGACGTGTAATTATCTTTTTCAGTTAACATGTTAAAACACCTTCAAAAACAATTTACTTTTAAGAAATTCTATATATAAGAGTTATAAAGTAGAATAATAATAACTCGAAATAAGAAGGAGGTAAGGAAAATATATATTTAAGCAGACATAATGTCAAATTATATGTTTAACTAACGTTGATATAACTGGATAACCGGCTCTAAAAAATCTTTTAATGAATATACAAATGCGCTAGAAGAGTTTTGTTAGTATTCAAAATCGCAAATACATTGGAAGTACTATTAAACAGCAAGATGTTGATTTTCACATCCTGGATATGAACACGTCAAGTTTTGCCATGATTTAAAATTTATCAATTTCTGTATCAGAACTTCAAAAATCGTATTCAATAATTGGAAGTAATATTATCAAGAATGCAATTTGAAGTTCAACTTCGAAATTATTGTTTGCAATAAAATTTTGTTTATAGAAAAAATTACTCTCCACAAATGCATTTCGATTCATGAAATCAGCCTTCAATTATATAAGGATTACCAAAACCTTTCCAATGGTGGAAAGTGGGCACAGAGTTGACTGGACATATTTATTTAAAACAAAAAAGGCTCAAAACGTTTTGTTTTAAGCCTTTTGCGGAGAGTCAGGGATTCGAACCCCGGAAGGACTTACATCCTTAACGGTTTTCAAGACCGCCGCATTCAACCACTCTGCCAACTCTCCAATATTTACTACTTCAATTACTCAAGACCGCCGCATTTCCCGCTCTTTGCGGGATCTCGCCAAAGGCGATGACAACCACTCTGCCAACTCTCCAATATTTACTACTTCAATTACTCAAGACCGCCGCATTTCCCGCTTCTTGCGGGATCTCGCCAAAGGCGATGACAACCACTCTGCCAACTCTCCAATATTTACTACTATTTCGCTACTTCAATTACTCAAGACCGCCGCATTTCCCGCTCCTTGCGGGATCTCGCCAAAGGCGATGACAACCACTCTGCCAACTCTCCAGTATTTCTACTTCATTTTTGAGGTTTCAAACCTACAAAAATTTGTTTTAAAAGAGAACTCGCTGCCAACTTTTGAAGCATTTTTTTATTTCCGGAATTTTCTTGAAAAGACACTGACAAATCAGCTTTTTAATAAGACTATAGTAAGGCTTCTAATTTTTGTTTTAATGATAGACTTAAACTTTCTAGATTCCCGTTGATAAAGTATTAACATTAATTTTCTAAGTCTCTTTAATTCATCTGGAAAATTTTACACAACTAAGGTAGACAAAACTACCGCCAGGTAATTTATTGGACTCTTTTTCGTGTAAAAGTAAGGAAAAATTTTGGTCTGAAAATTGTAATTCAATATTCACTTACTAAAAAATATGGTACTGAATTATGCTCTCATCAGTTTTGGTAACTTTCAAAGAATCCGAAGAATTTTATATACGTGCAGTCTTAAGGGAGCTTAGAAAAAACGAAAGTTTAAGTGTCAAAAGAATAACGATCGGTCAATTATTCGATAAAAAAGCTGCAAGCATTTTTATACCGGAAAGTCAGTTGCAAGATGTCTTTGATAAGCTTATTGCAAATGAAATTCAGATTTTTCCATTTAACAATGAGTATAAGACAAAAATCAAAGAGACGATTGAAAAAGTAAGAAGATCAAGCGTTTACTCGCAAGATAAGTTGAGAGCAGAATACTTTAGGAAAAGACGCATCAGCGGAATCTCTGGCTTGCAATCTGCTGAGTCTGAGCAAAATCATAAACCGCTTCTCAAAAAAAATCCGAAAGAACTACCAACGGAAATAAAATCAGCTTTAAAGAACATTGACGCAAACATTCCGGCAAACGAATCGCTGGATATCCACGTTAAAGATGGAAATTATGTTGTTATAAAAAATATGATAAAGAATAATCCGTTCCAAAATCCACAACTTAAGGAAAAATATATTCCGGCAATTAAAAATTGTGTTAAAATTCAATTGGAAAAAGGGATTAGCAGTGCTTCATATGTTGATACAGCAATTCAAAAACTGAAGGAAATAATATGCGATCCCGAAATAAAGGCTATAACAAGTGAGGACCTAATTGATTTAGCTGGGAAGGCACTTATTTCACTATGTTCAGAAGCGAGTACAGAAGAGTTAATAAATATTATTAATTTGCCAAATGTTGGACAAAGATTAAACGTAATGTCAGCAATTCGACTTGCCGAGCTAATATTCGAAAAGGATAGCGGAATTGATGAGGAGCTACAAAAAATGGCGGTAGAAAGAATAAACAGAAGATTCTTGATGACCTCCTATGATGTAATGGAACCGGTAATATCTGAGTTAAATAAAAGCAGATTTAACTTACTGATGAATACAATTCATGAATTGGCTGCTTAGATAAAAAGATTTTTCATAATGCCAAATTAGTAAACGATCCATCGTCTTTTCTTGTGTGTTATATCCGGAGAACTTACCTTTATTTTTCAACTGTTATTACGATAAATCTTTAGTTAGTGCCTTAAACTCTCCCCATAATCAATCTTGACAATTTTGTCTTCTATGAGTAAGTTAAAACTGAAATTAATGGGGTTCCATTCAATTTAACTCTGGGGGAATCCAAGATGCAAATGAACGTTAAAACTAATTGTAGAAATCACAGCCCCTATTGTTAGTTGTTTAATTCTGATTAAGAACCCCTTGAAAAGGAAATAATGTTCAGATTTTATTTCAAAAAACTCAGATTTAATACGATTATAAAGTAGAAAGCTTTTTTATGACCTAAGGAAAACATGGTAATTGATCTAATTTACAATCTAGCTGTACTTGTTGCGTTAAGTGTGCTGTCCGGTTTTGTTGACTCACGTTTTGATAGAAAACAAAAGATTGGCAAAGTACTTCAAGGAATTCTCTTTGGCAGTGTTGCAATTGTTGGTATGCTTTATCCATTCAATTTCTCAGAGGGGATAATTTTCGATGGAAGATCAATTGTAATAAGTCTAAATACACTCTTCTTTGGACCACTCTCCGGGGCCATTTCATCTATAATGGCCTTAGCGTATAGAAACTATCTTGGCGGCAGCGGTGCATTGATGGGAACTCTGGTAATAATTAGTTCTTATTTAATAGGCATCTACTTCTTCAATTCCCGCAGTAAAAAGGACAGTAATAATTTCCTAATCAGCAAGAGATCACTTACTAATCTGAACTTGTATTTGTTTGGTGTAATAGTAAGCGCCATAATGGTTTTGTGTATGTTCTCTTTACCTTCAAAATCTATTTTTAATACATTTCAAACAATAGCTTTAACAGTAATGACAGCATATCCTTTAATTACATTGATTATAGGTAAGGTTCTGTTAGATCAAGAGGATGGGAAAATAGCGCTGAAGAGAATCAAAGAAGAGGTTTCGTTGTTCAGAACAACATTGTACAGTATTGGAGATGCTGTTATTACAACCGATGCCCAAGGGAAAATTCAACACATGAACAGCGTAGCGGAAAAGCTTACCGGCTGGCTAGAAAGTTCTTGTAAAGGATTAAATCTTGATGAAGTATTCAAAATTATTAATGAAACAACATTGCAAAAAGTGGAAAGTCCGGTTGATAAAGTTTTAAGTGAAGGCAAAATTGTATCTCTGGCAAACCATACTATGCTTATTTCAAAAGAAGGGGAAAAAATTCCAATAGCTGATAGCGGCTCTCCAATAGTTGATGCAGACGGGAAATTGCTGGGTGTTGTACTTGTGTTTAGAGATCAAACGGCTGAGAGAGTGAACACTAGAAAAGTTACTGAGAGTGAGTCCAGACTTAAACTTGCAGAGTTAATTTCTCAAACGGGAAATTGGGAACTGCATTTGAAGTCGAAAAAAATTGTTGCTTCTGATGGAGCCTTGAAAATTTATGGAATCAAGACCCACGAAATTGATTATGAAATTATAAAAGAGATTCCTCTTAAGGAATACCGCTCACTTCTTGATAGCGCGATGAACAACTTGATTCTTCATGGCATACCTTATAACGTTGAATTCAAAATAAAAACTGAAGATACTGGAGAAATAAAGCATATTAAATCTCAAGCTCAGTATGATAAAGAGAAAGGTCTGGTTTTTGGTGTAATACATGATATATCTGAACTTAAATTGAACGAAGAGCGATTAAAGGAAAGTCTTGTTACGCTTGAAAGAAGTAATAAACATATGGTTGGCAGAGAATTAACGATGATTGACTTGAAGAAAGAAGTAAACTCATTACTTACAAAAATGTCATTGCCGTCAAAATATAATATCACTGAGTAAAATGATTTAGTAGTTAGAAAGTTAATCTGCTAGATTGACAAGGTCGTTTATGCAAAAACAAAAGAGAACATTTACTTTATACCATTATCTGATTGCGAGTTTCTGCTGGATTTGCCTAATTAGCCTTTCAGTTGTTTGGAATTTTTCGAAGATAGAAGAAAACATTTACCAACTGGCACTTCGTGAAGCCAAAACTAATTATGAAAAAGATCTACTTTACAGAAGATGGGCGGCAATTGTAGGGGGAGTCTACGTACCCACATCCAAAGCCCCGCAAAACCCATATTTGAATGTTCCATTGCGCGATATTGAAAGCAAAGATGGAATGAAACTTACGCTAGTTAATCCGGCGTATATGACAAGGATGGTGCATGAATTAGAACAAAAAAACAATATGGTGATTGGGCACTTAACAAGTTTGAATCCGATTAATCCAGCAAATACCCCGGATGTATGGGAAGCCAAAGCACTCAAACTATTTGAAAAAGGCGTAAAACAATTCCACTCAATAGAAAAGGATAGTAACAAAGTAAGTTTCCGATTCATAGCCCCATTTGTTACTGAAGAGCCTTGCTTAAAATGTCATAGGCAGCAAGGATATAAGTTGGGCGATGTTAGAGGAGGGATAAGTATTTCACTTCCATATTCTAATTACCTTTTGCAAAGTAACCTTGAAAAAGATGACTCCTTGCAAGTACACTTAATGGTTGCCTTTATCGGTTTGGTAGTTCTGTTTGTAACATATAAAAAAACCTCCTATTACAAAGTCAAACTAGATATTGAAGAAACAAATTATCGGTTGTTATCGGAGATGTCTCCGGATGCTATTATTGTACATCAAGCAGATAAAATTTTATTTGCAAATGATGCGGCGGCCAAAATATTAAAGTTGGATAATACTAGTTACTTGCTTGGAAAGTCTGTGATGAGTTATTTGCATCCCGATTCGATAGAAAGTGTTGCTGAAAGAATTACTCGCTTAATGAAAGAGGGAGGTAGTATAGAGGCTGCGGTGCATAATGTGATTTGTTCGGACGGAGCAATTAAAGAGCTTGAAATAGTTGGAACAAAGATACAATATGGGGAAGCAAGCGCAATACTTCTAATTGCACGAGACGTATCCGAAGTGAGAAAAGCTTTCGATGCTTTAAGAATTAGAGACGAAAAACTAATCGCTATTTTTAATGCTTTGCCGGATATAATCTTTACCATTAATAGAGATGGAGTGTTTGTTGATTACAATTCCAGCAATCCGCAAAAATTTTTATTTCCACCCGAAATATTTCTTGGCAAGAAAATAAACGAACTGTTGCCGGTAGACGTAGCACAGAAAGTTGCTGAAAACATTAAACTGCTTTTTGAAAGCGGACAAACCCAACAGTTTAATTATGGGTTGCAAGTTGCCGATACACTACGCTATTATGATTGTTGGCTTTCCAAAAAGAACAATAAGGAAGCCATAGCTATAATTAGAGATGTTACTCAGCACATTGATGTAATTAATCAACTTGCACAGAAGAATGTTGAAATTGAACAATCAAGAAGGGCGATACTCAATATCGTTGATGATCTGCAATCGGAAATTGAAAATAGAATTAAAGTGGAAGCAGCATTATCGGAAAGTAAAGAAAAGTATAAACGCTTAGTTGAAAACTCGAATGACATTCTATGGACACTAGATGCGGATGGTAAGATCCTAGAAATTAGTTCTTCATCAAAAACAATATACGGTTATGAGCCGGAAGAACTAATTGGGAAAAATTTTATTGATTTTGTTCCTAAGGATCAAATAATTATTGATAGTAATGGGCGAATAGAATGGGGCGCTATGGCAGACGCCAATAACCGCTTCGTGCATAAAGAAGGTTACATTGTATTTATAAAAACGAACTCAACTATAATCAAAGATGAAAATGGCAATACCGTTGCTATTACCGGTGCTTCAAAGGATATTACTAAGGAAGTAATTGCAAACAAAAACCTCCGTGAGAATGAAGAAAAATTTAGAAGTTTATTTGAAGATCACTCAGCAGTTGAACTCTTGCTTAATCCGGAAAGCGGAGAGATAGTTGATGCTAATAAAGCTGCTTCCGAATATTACGGCTACTCGATTGATACACTTAAGGGAATGGATATATCCCGGATAAACGTACTTTCTCGGGAGGAAATTGCCGAGAAAATGAACGCTGTTCAAAAAGAGGGGAGAGGGAATTTCATTTTTAAGCACAGAATGGCAAGCGGAGAAATACGTGATGTTGAGAATTATAGCAGCAAAATTGTTATTGGCGGCAAAGTATTTTTGCATTCAATTATTCACGATATAACCGACAAAAAGAAAATTGAATATGAATTAAGCAAATATCAAGAACATCTGGAAGTTTTGGTGGAGGAACGTACTCAAGAGATTGAAACAATTAACGAACAGTTAATTAGAGAGATGGAATTAAAAAAAGAAGCAGAGAAGTTACTTCAAGAAGCACTAAGCAAGGAAAAAGAACTTAGTAATCTAAAAAGCAGATTTATTTCAACAGCATCTCATGAATTTAGAACTCCGTTGACTTCGGTTTTAACTTCTACGGAATTGATACAGCGTTATTATAATAAATGGGAAAAAGTAAAATTAGATGAACATTTAGATAGAATTAAGAGATCGGTTGAATATCTAACAAAACTGATGGATAATGTTCTTACAGTAAACAAGGCGGAAGCTGGAAAAATTGTTTTCACTCCCGAAAAAATAGATCTTAATGAATTATGTCTTGAAGTGATTGAAGAATTGCATCTTCGTACTGACGAAGTAATTGATTTCACTTACGAGTTCGTCGGCAAAGAAAAAATATTTACTCTGGATTATCATCAAGCAGAACATATCCTTCACAATCTTCTTTCTAATGCAGTTAAGTATTCGCCGAACGGTGGAATTGTTAACCTAAGTGTTGCTTCAGATTTAGAGAAGATAGAAATTACGATTAAAGACCAAGGAATTGGAATTCCCCAAGAAGATATTCCACGTCTCTTCGATCCTTTCCATAGATCTAAGAATACTATTGATATTAAAGGTACCGGACTTGGGTTATCCATAGTTAAACATGCAGTAGAGTTACATAATGGAAAGATTGAAGTAAATTCAACTGAGGGAGTTGGGACTACATTTATTGTTACAATTCCAATATGAAGGAACTACTAAAGAATTGTTTCAAATAGTTTATAGTGGTGTTTTGTTTAACCGCTAGCATCTTTCATCAGCCGCTTATGTATTAATTCCAAACAAAGCCTTCACCTATCCGTCTAAACCTAAGTTGTTTTAGTCAAACGGCAGTAAAAATTCTAAATTAAAAAAGGTATAATTATGAAAAGAATATTCTTAATCTTGTTAGGGTTACCAATTATGCTGCTTGCTGTTATTAATGAAAAAGAAAACACAAATCCTTTCTTCACGGAATGGAAAACTCCATTTAAAACGCCTCCTTTCGATAAAATAAAAAATGAACACTTTAAACCGGCATTTATCGAGGGAATGGAGCTTCAGAAGGAGGAAGTAAATGCAATTGTAAGCAGCCGGGAAGAACCAACTTTTGAAAATACAATTGAAGCGCTCGAACAGAGCGGCAAGATGTTAAGTAATGTAGGCGGAGTTTTTTATCATCTTACCGGTGCGAATACAAATCCGGAATTACAGCAAATATATTCGGAAGTGGCCCCGATGCTTTCGCAGCACGGTGATGATATTAATCTAAATCCGAAATTGTTTGCGCGTATTAAAAAGATTTATGAAAAGAGGGGCTCTCTTAATTTAACAACAGAGCAGAAAACACTGTTAGATAAGTATTACCGCGATTTTGTAAAGAGCGGAGCTAATCTAAATGAAGAAGATAAAACCAAACTAAGGAAACTGAATGAAGAACTAACGATGCTTTCTTTAAAGTTTAGAAATAATTTACTCCAGGAAACGAATTCATTTGTGCTGGTAATTGAGGATGAAAAAGATTTATCCGGCTTGCCGCCAACAGCAATTACAGCAGCTAAAGAAGATGCAAAGAGAAAAGGTTATGATGGGAAATGGGTCTTTACTCTTCAAGCACCTAGTTTAGCTCCTTTCATGACATACAGCGATAAAAGAGAACTGCGAGAGAAAATGTATCTCGCTAATACACTTAAGTGCAACCACGATAATGAGTTTGACAACAAAAAAGTTGTTGAGCAGATGGTGAAGCTTCGTCTGCAAAGAGCCAATCTGCTTGGTTATAAATCTCATGCAGCGTTTACGCAAGATGAGTATATGTCGAAAAATCCCGAAGCAGTTTACGACTTCTTAATGAAACTTTGGGAACCGGCTGTAAAAGTTGCTAAGACAGAAGTTGCTGAACTTCAAAAACTGGCGGATAAAGGGGGAAACAAATTCACTCTTCAACCGTGGGACATGGCTTACTATTCCGAAAAGCTAAAAAAAGAAAAGTATGATCTCGACGATGAAATGCTTCGTCCCTATTTTAGATTGGAAAATGTTATTGACGGTTTGTTCATGGTTGTAAACAAGCTTTACGGTTTTAAAATTGATGAGAGAAAAGATATTGCCGTTTATCATCCGGACGTAAGAGTATTCGAAATTAAAGAAGCAGATGGAAAGCATATTGGAATTATTTACACCGATTATTTCCCGCGCGATTCCAAACGCTCCGGTGCATGGTCAAATAATTTCAGAGCTCAGTCAAATATCGGCGGAGACTTCATAACTCCGGTTGTTTACAATACATGCAATTTCTCTAAGCCTACTGCAGATAATCCCGCACTTCTTAGACTTGATGAAGTACAAACACTCTTTCACGAATTCGGTCATGCGCTTCATGGATTGCTTTCTAACTTGACATATCCTTCAATAAGCGGAACTAGTGTTGCGTGGGATTTTGTTGAGCTTCCATCTCAAATTATGGAAAATTGGGTTACAGAACCGGAAGTATTAAAAATGTTCGCCAAACATTACAAAACCGGAGAGGTAATGCCGGATGACTTGATTACAAAAATCCGCAACTCGGAAAAGTTTAATCAAGGATATGCTACAACTTCATATTTAACGGCTACTTTACTTGATATGGATTATCATTCTATAACCGAAGATCAGCAAATAGATATTGAAAAGTTTGAAAAAAAACTTGCAGATAGAATTGGTGTGCTTCCCGAAATAGGTGTTCGCTACAGAAGCACATTCTTCCAGCATATTTTTGCCGGCGGATATTCGGCTGGTTATTACAGTTACATCTGGGCAGAAGTTTTGGATTCCGACGCGTTTCAAGCTTTCAAAGAAAAAGGATTATTTGATCAAACCACTGCACACTCATTCAGAGAAAATATCCTTTCAAAAGGAGGAAGCGAAGACCCTATGGATTTATATGTAAAGTTCAGAGGAAAGAAACCGGATGTTAGCGCACTGCTAAAGAAAAGAGGATTGAACTAAACAAAGATTTTCTAAGCCTTCCGTTAATTCGGAAGGCTTAGAATTAAAAATATATTTTCAAAACAAGCATGGTTGTTTACCCAGATTTCTTCTCCCCCAAATTCATCATCCTATCACAAATGCATTGCTTCAATTGCTAAAACAAACTCTTAATAAATCTTAAATTCTGTTAAAATATGTTAAATAAGCTCTTCGGCTGATTACTTCCAGAAACAATTTCTATATGATTGCCATCCAAAGGCATCAACAAATCTCATAGGAGTAATTATGATTAGAAGAGCGTTGCAAGCAGTTTCATTATTGCTGGTTGTTGCAGCAATAATAACAGCACAAGAAAAGAGAATGCAAGTATTTAATGCCGGTGAAGCGCAGATGCTTCCCGAGATTAAAGGAATTGTGCTAGTTGAAAAGGGCAAAGTCGTAATCGGTCCAATACCGGATAAAGATCAGAGAGACGGTGAATACAAAAGTCTTGATCTGGCACAAGGGGATGAAATATTATTTGTCAACGGAAAGAAAATTAAATCTATCGACGACTTCAAAAAATATTACGGCAAAATCAAAACCGGAGACAATGCTAAGTTAGCGGTGCAGCGGGATAAGGACAGATTCATTGTCGAGTTCAAGAAAGCCGAGGAAGCTAAAGGTGGACAGAGGATTATGCAATTTACAACAGACGGAAAAGGTGGCGGTAATATTAAAGTTGAAAAAGGAAAAGTAATTATCGGCGGTAAGAAAATGGATCTCGATTCACTGAAGAAATCGGGCAAGGTCATAATCAAACAAAAGTAAATACTAAAGAGGTTGTAATGCGGAAATTTATTCTACTATTAATGCTGCTCGGTTTGTCTCAATCGTTCGCGCAAAATCCCGGCTCTTATTATAATCCCAAAGATGATAAGTATAGACTACTCGGATTGAAAAGAGCAAAGGAACAATTTGAGGCGGCAAAGGCCGAGTATGAAAGAAATCAAACAATGTTCAACAAACAGTTTATTTCGATGAAAGAGCTTGAGCGTGTTAAAAGCGCTTACTCCGATGCCGAAGTAAATTATCAGCAAGCTTTGCTAGCAGTTCTTTTTGAACAGCAGTATGTTTCTGTTGTTGAAGCAGTAAAGTATCAAACTAAAGATGGCAAGAAGCATGTTAGATTAAAACTTGCCAATACTTCCGGCGGCGGCGAGGAATTTAAAAAACTTCTCAACATCGATGACAAATTATTTAGATCGCTTCAGCCGGAAACGATTAACGATGTGTATGTATCTCTCCTTAACGAAGCTAACGCGATTATAAGTCAGCCTTACGAATCCAAAATAGAAGAACTTGATTACGGAAAACCGAGAACAATTGATTTTGTCTTGCTTCAAGACCTAGACGCGGTAACAGTAAATATTATTTACGGTTCCGGCACGCAGCGCGCGCCAAAAATATTTTTACAGAAAGACCAATCGGCAAACCGAGTGCTCTTTCAGTCGGATCAATTTTCGCAAGAAGTTGATCTCGGCGGCTCGGCATCATTCTCTATGTATCTTGAACTCTTCAGCGGTTCATCCAATACTTACAAGCTTGAAATTGTAAATCTGCCTCAGCAAATAAATAATTACTTTGTTGATCAAGTAACGCAAGCAAAACTTAGCCAGTTTAAGTTCACCGAAAGCAGTCAAACCAAAAAAGCGAACCTTCAAGTATATCTGCCCGATCGGCCTACCGGAGATGTACAGATTGATAAACCGATTTCATTCTTTGTTGTTGCAGTTCCTTATGAAAGAACTAAAGAAGTTGAATTCCGACAAGACAAAATCTATACGAAAGAAGACATTGAAAAACTCGATCTTGGCTATCTCAAACTGGAAATCACTCCGCGCGGCAAAGGTGAGCTAAAAGTAAACGCTAATCAGCTATACTTTACTTCACTACCGGGAGAAAAGATTGAAGTCCCGCTCGAAATTCTAAATGAAGGTAGCAGACGCTTAGACAATATCGAGTTTGAACTTGATCTTCCAATCAACTGGACAAAAGAAATAAAACCGCAAATTATAGAGTCGCTCGATATCAGAAAAGATAAACGTGTTGTTATAACATTTACGCCGCCGGATGATGTTCCGGTCGGCAAGTATGATATCCGTTTGCGCACAACATGTATCTCTGATGAAAAGCTAGTTAAGGCGGAAGACAAGACAATAACAATTGAAGTAAAACAATCCGAAAACATTTTTGGAACAATCCTTTTGGTGCTTCTCATCATCGGACTTGTTTCCGTAATCGTTGTGTTCGGAATAAAACTTTCTAGAAAATAAGAGGGCAACATGAATACTATTCTAAATGAGAAAAAAGAATTCCCAATGCTGGAAGCCGTTAATCTTACAAAAAAATATGAAGATGGTCTGCTGGCATTGGATAATGTTAACTTCAAAGTGCACCAAGGAGAAATTTACGCTATGCTTGGTGGCAACGGTGCCGGTAAAACAACTACTATAAATATTTTTCTTAATCTGATAGAGCCTACATCCGGCGAAACAAAAATAAATGGAATCGTTACACATGTGCAGCCGCTGGAAGCAAAGAAGTATGTCTCTTTCGTTTCGGAGAATGTAATGCTCTATCCCGAGTTTACTGCTCTGCAGAATCTTGATTTCTTTACCCGCCTCGGCGGCAAAACAAATCTTACAAAGGATGATTACCGCCAAGTGCTGCTTCGCGTTGGCTTGCAAGAGGACGCGCACAATAAAAAGCTGAAAGGTTTTTCAAAAGGGATGAGGCAGAAATCCGGAATAGCGATTGCCATTCTTAAAAACTCTCCAACAATATTATTGGATGAACCTACATCCGGCTTGGACCCGAAAGCCGGACTTGAATTCATGACACTGCTTGATGAACTGCGCGATGAAGGAAAATCAATTCTCATGTCCACGCACGATATCTTCCGAGCTAAAGAGATTGCAAATACTATCGGCATTATGAACAACGGAAAGCTTGTTATGCAGAGATCGAAAGCAGAACTGGAAAACGCAGACCTCGAAAAGCTATATGTTGAATACATGGCCGGTTATATGGAAGAAGTAGCCTAACAAAACTTATAAAGCAAATTAATGAGGATTATAAAATGCTTTCATTACTAATTAAAAAAGAACTGAAGGAAATTATCGGTTCATCAAAGTTTGTTTATAGTTTTGCAGTTAGCGCGCTTCTTATATTAATTACATTTTATGTTGGCGCTAAAAACTATCAGATAAACAAAAGCCAGTACGACGCAGCCGTAGCGGAAAATATCCGCTCTATGTCCGGTGTTACAGACTGGCGAATGATAAACCACAAAATATTTCTGCCTCCGCTTCCACTTGCTTCACTGGTCTCTGGAATTTCCAATGATGTTGGAAGAAACATAGGGATGCAAGGAAGAGGAGAACTAATTGCTAAAGACAGTAAATACAACGAAGAGCCGATCTTTGCGGTTTTCCGTTTTCTCGATCTGAATTTTCTTTTTCAAATCATCTTATCACTCTTTGCCATTCTCTTTTGCTACAATGCAATCAATGGAGAAAAGGAGAGAGGAACGCTTCGTCTAGTTTTTTCCAACGCTATACCGCGCGATACATTTATTCTGGGAAAAGTTCTCGGATCAACAATAGCCCTGATATTGCCGCTGCTTGTACCAATGCTTGTTGGATTTCTTTTGTTACTGGTGCTTGGCGTTCCGATGTCATTTGAAGATTGGATGAAACTGTTTCTGATTATTGTAACCGGATTTTTACTCTTCAGTGTGTTCATTAATCTTTCTGTGTTTGTTTCAATCATTACAAAGAATTCATCCACTTCATTTCTTCTTCTTCTTGTTACATGGATTTTCTTTGTGCTCGTTATTCCCAAAACATCTGTACTTATTGCCGGACGCGCGGTAAACGTTCCTTTGATTGATGAACTGAACACAAAGAAGAATCAATTTTCGATGCAGCTGAACCGTGAACACTTTAACTCGCTTAGCGGATTCCGGCCGGCTAACAAAGACAACTTCATGCAAGAATTCCAGCAGTTTATGGAGAAGAATAATCAAGCGAGGGATGAAAAAACAAAATCGTTCAACGAAAAACTTAACCGGGAAAGAATTAATAGACAGGAAGTGCAGCAAGCAGTTGCACTTAACTTAGCACGCATTTCTCCAAGTGCAAGCTTCTCTCTAGCAGCATCAAGCTTTGCCGGAACCTCTCTTAATCTTGTTTCCAATTACAGAGAGCAAGCGGATAATTATCAAAAGCAGTTTGCAAAGTTTCAGCAGGAGAAAACCGGAATGACAACCGGCGGCGGGGGAATGATGTTTGTTATACGAACCGACGGCGATAAAAAACCGCCCGAAATTAATCCGGCTGAACTTCCCAAGTTTGAATTCAAACCCGCTACATTTTCTGCTGCGCTCGGAAGCGGTTTAATTGATATCGGCTTGCTGGTTGTTTTCAATATCATCTTTTTTGCAGCAGCTTATTTACGATTTCTAAAATTTGACTTACGCTAATTAGGAGGAACAATGTTTAGACTTTTAGTTGAAAAAGAATTAAAGAACATTATACAGAGTCCGAAATTTTTAGCGACATTTCTTACTTGTTCATTCTTAATTCTATTGAGCATAGGTATTGGAATAAATGAATATTTCAATATGATGGAGCAGTACAACACAGCGCAGAACTTAGCTAAGACAGAAATGGCACAAGCCCGCTCTTGGATGAGTCTCTCTGCAAAGGCTTTTAGAGAGCCCGACCCGATGCAGATATTTTCTGCCGGTGTTAATTACGATATTGGGCGCTACTCTATAGTGAATGAAAGACAAGATTCAAAATTGCAGAATAGTGTTTATTCGGATGATCCAATCTTCGCGGTATTCCGCTATATGGATTTCACTTTCATAGTAACGGTTGTCTTTTCTCTTTTCGCGATTTTATTTACGTATAATACTGTAAATGGCGAAAGGGAAAATGGAACAATGCGCTTGGTATTTTCAAACGCAATTCCTCGTTCTACATTCATCTCGGCAAAGTTTGTAGGCTCTTGGCTTGGATTAGTAATCCCTCTTCTTGTACCAATACTTGTCGGATTACTGCTGCTTGTGGTTTTCAAAGTGCCTTTATCTGCCGCACACTGGATTAAAATTGTTCTGCTGATTTCAACATCCCTTCTCTATTTAACTTTCTTTATAGCATTCGGAATATTGATTTCCGCGTTAACAAAATATTCTTCAGTATCATTTATGATTCTCTTAGTTGCATGGATTACACTTGTGTTTATTATACCGAGAATTGGAGTAATGACCGCATCTCAATTTATTTCTGTTCCAACTGTTGCGGAACTGGAAAGCCAGAAGGACTCATTCTCCAAAGCGAGATGGGAAAAACATTATGGCGAAATTGAAAAAGTATGGCGCGCACGCAATGCCGAAATGGAAGGCATGAATGAAGCGGATAGAGAAAGCTACCGGGAAGCAAACGAATACAAATGGTTTGAAGAGGATGATAAAGTTCGGAATGATGTTCAAAGAGATATTACCGAATATTCAAATAAAGTTGGCGAGGATGCGCGCAATAGAAAAGCTACTCTCGAAAATTTAGCATTGAATATTTCACGCATTTCTCCGGCTTCCTCATTTCAGTTAGCCGCAATGAATCTTTCTACTTCGGATATCAATTTGAAGAACAGATATGAAAAGGAAATTCAAAATTACCGGCAGACATTTTCCACCTTTACGCAGAAGAAGCAGAAGGAGAGCGGCGGACAAGCCGGCATGTTCAGAATCTCTATCGATTCTCAGAGCGGAGTAAAAGTTAGCTCGGGAAGAGATGAAAGCTCTCTCGATTTAAAAGAAGTGCCAAAGTTCACCCAGCCAAGTCATACAATTTCGCAAGCGGTCGTTCCTACTATAATTGATATTGGACTGATGATGTTCTTTACACTTTTTTCTTTTGGCGGAGCCTTTGTTGCGTTTAATAAGTACGATCTTAGATAAGCAGCATACTAAAGTGAAGTTGGAATAATTATTTCAATAAGCCCCACACTTTAGTGTGGGGCTTATATCTGCAAAAAACAGAAAGGGCTTTAACCCTGAACTTATTTTTACTGATAGAACGTGAAATTAGGTCGTAGTATTAGTAGGTAAAATAAAAGAGGCGGATAATTTTATCCGCCTCTTTTATAAATGTTGCTTCATTTTATTCTAACTAGATATCTTTTCTTTACACATCCTTCTCAATAGCAGCAGTCATATCATTATGCTCTATAGCAGAAAGGAACTGTACCTTCGGATTTTTCTCCATCACCATTCTTAATGAGTAAGGTGTTTCCGCAATGAACACAAGATTATCATGTTTATCATAGTAAATACAGTTGGAATAAACGCGCGCTAAGAATTCAATATCTTCTTTATTTTCATATCGTAACCAGTATGCTTTGTATGCGGCTATTGGAGTGAAATCCACATTAGCGCCATACTCGTGAAGCAAGCGGTATTTTAACACATCAAACTGAAGTTCGCCTACTACACCAATAACTTTCTTATTGCCGAGATTCTGCGTGAATAACTGCGCCAATCCTTCATCTGTTAAATACTGAATTCCTTTTGCGAGCTGCTTGGATTTGAATGGCTCGTTGTTTCTGAGAATTCTAAAAATTTCCGGAGAGAAACTTGGTATTCCGGTGTACATAAAAGATTCTCCTTCGGTCAGAGTATCTCCAATTTTGAATATGCCCGAATCGTAGAGTCCTATAACATCGCCCGGATATGCTTCATCCAATACTGTTTTTGATTGAGCCATAAAGGAAGCGGGATTGGCAAACTTCATATCTCTATCAAGTCTAACGTGGTGATAAAATTTATTGCGTTCGAATTTGCCGGAACAAACTCTTAAGAATGCAATTCTATCCCGGTGATTAGGATCCAAGTTGGAGTGAATTTTGAAAACAAATCCGCTGAAGTTTTTATCATCCGGCTTAACTGTGCCCTTTGTTGTTTCTCTGTCTCTAGGAGGAGGAGCAATTTCAACAAATGTTTCCAGCAGTTCATTAACACCAAAATTATTAAGCGCGCTGCCGAAAAATACCGGAGCTAAATTCCCTTTTGAATATTCTTCCAGAGTGAATTTTTCGTAAATGCCATCTACAAGTTCAACATCGTGTCTTAACTTCTTTGCATCATCGCCAAAAATTTCATCCAGACCGTCATCGTAAAGTCCGTTAAAAATTTTTACATCTTCTTCCACTTTAGTTTTGTTGGAATGAAAGAAAGCAAAAGTGTTTTTGTAAATATTGTAAACGCCTCTAAAGCTGACACCCATTCCCAGCGGATAAGTTAACGGTCTAACTCTAATTGATAACTTGGCTTCAAGTTCATCCAGCAATTCAATAGGGTCTTTACCTTCTCTATCCATTTTATTTATGAAGATGATAACCGGAGTTTTTCTCATGCGGCAGACTTGCATAAGTTTTTCCGTCTGCTCTTCCACACCTTTAACGCAGTCGATAACAAGTATTACGCTGTCAACCGCAGTTAATGTTCTGTATGTGTCTTCTGCAAAGTCTTTGTGTCCCGGTGTATCAAGCAGATTGATATTGCGCTCTTTGTAATCGAAAGAGAGAACGGAAGTAGCAACCGAAATACCTCTCTGTTTTTCTATTTCGAGAAAATCGGAAGCAGCTGTTTTTTTGATCTTGTTCGATTTTACCGCGCCCGCCATTTGTATAGCGCCGCTGTACAAGAGAAACTTTTCTGTTAATGTGGTCTTGCCCGCATCGGGGTGACTTATAATAGCGAATGTTTTACGTTTTGTTATTTCTGCACTAGACATTACTGTAACCTATTACGGATTAAAATGTTATTAAGCTTATTGGGTGGCAAAACTGTTCGAAAGTAAGAGAAATAGGCTTTCTGCAAACCCTCTTTCTTCTAAATCGGTCGGTATATAATAGATAGTTTTTTCATACGCCTCAAAAATAACACTATTTGGCATCACTTAAAAAAAAGAGGAATCTTTTTTCCAAGTCCATAATTTCGGGCTCGAAATACTAATTACTCAATACTAAATACTTCTTCAAGTATCACTCTCTTACTCTATGGCACTCAGTTGCTCAGCTTTACTACATTGATTTTCCAAAACACAATTACTAAGTTGCAAACAGCAACGGGGCTCCGGGAGGCGAACGAAGAACGTAGAGTTTTGAGCAACTAGTTCATATAGATTTCATCTAAATAAATTGATTCACAAATAATAAACTAATTGAAGCCGGTAGATATTATACCAATCTATATTATCTGCCCGAAAATAATTAAGTTTATTCACCTTCTAAAATTGAGGGGATAAAATGAAATGTATCACTTTGTTGTTTTTTGTTTTTGTTAGCCTTATATACTCTCAAACTCATGTTGGTGCAAGGACGCAAATAATTGAATTAGATGCCCTTAAAGATACTAACGACACTTTACTTGAGAATCAGCCATATGGTGCTAGACCAAACCAATATCTTAAAAAAAGCATTCGTGTTGGAGAGATAGTTCTTAATGGGACAAAATATAAATGCGCTCTATATTATTTCCTAAATAGAAAGAATTATGATTATGCACATTTGTGGATAGATACAATTGTAAATGGTAAATATGATTACTGGGAAGATTTTCTGGAAGAAGTATGGCATCCGGTGACTTTGTTTGGCACTTCATATATGATAACAAACGTAGACAGTCTTGGCTATCGATTCACGCTGAAAGAGTGTGATCAAAAAGAATATCCACCAATTCAAGTCGGTAAAAAAGCGCCGAATATTATTTTCACCACAACAGAGAATAAGAAGCTAGAACTTTATTCATTCACTAAAAAATATAAGGTGTTATTCTTTTGGTCTTGCACAGCAGCCTATCATGCTGAAGAAATGGTAAAGGTTGTTAATCATTTTAAGGGCAAGAATATAGATTTTATAAATTCGAGTTGGAATCCTTACGAAGGCGAGAAAAAAGGGAACCCTTGGACTCATTTTTACAATCTAACCACGGATAAAGAAAGAATGATATATCAAGTTGGAAGCCTAATGAAAATGTTTGTAATAGATGAAAATAATTACATTGTTTCAATTGTTGATGGATATGAAGAAGCAACCGATCTTATTGAAAAGATTGAAAAATCCATTTTGTAAATTCTTTTCGGGTAATACAAACAGACCGGTCATGATATTCTACGTTGGGTCGGAACTCCCGTTCATGACGGGATAAGTGATAGGTTGGTTGTGTCGCACTAATCATCACCACAACTGCAAAGCAATACCAAATATTTTTTTGTAAACCAAAACAGATAGGAATATTTATGAAGAATATTTTTCTGATATCAATAGTGTGGTTTGTTTTTATTTCTAAAGTAGTGGGGGAAGAAGTATCTATTAATGTTGGCAGCTATTCTATAAAAGGAACCCTAGAAATACCTAAAGCAGATCAAGCAATGGACGCAGTGTTGATTATAGCCGGCTCTGGCCCAACGGATAGAGATGGAAACAATCGATTATTGGGATCAAGCAATGCATATAAAATGATTTCGGAATTATTACTAAAACAAGGTATTGCCTCGTTACGTTATGATAAAAGAGGTATTGGGGCAAACGAAAACACAGTAGAAGAGAAACTTACCATCGATATGTATATCAACGATGCTGTTGAATGGATAAAATATTTGAAAAAAGATAAACGATTCTCAAGAATTATTATAATCGGGCATAGTGAAGGTTCCTTAGTAGGAATGATTGCCGCAAGGATAACGGATGCGGATAAATTTATATCGCTTTGCGGGGCTGGCAAGCCGATATATAAAACTATTGAGGAACAAGTTGTTGTTAGAGACAAGTTATCATCAGAATTAACGAAACAGTTTAATTGCATTGTTGACAGCCTTAGACTTGGACATACTGTGAAAAATGTTAATACGGAATTTAAGATGCTGTTTAATCCAAGTGTGCAACCATATCTGATTTCATGGTTTAAATATGATCCGTGCGTTGAAATAGCCAAGCTAAAAATTCCTAGCTTAATTATTGGTGGAACCACCGATATTCAAATTCAAGTCGAGGACGCTGAGGCACTCTCAAAATGTAGCAGTTCCTCCAGACTTGCTATTATTGAAGATATGAACCATGTACTAAAGGAGGTTCCAACGCTTGAAAAAGAAATTAATCTGCTGAGCTATCTTAATCCGGAATTACCGTTATCTTATGAACTTAGTAAAGAATTAATAGGATTCTTAAAAGAATAAATGCCGCAGAACTATTCTATAATAAAAGTATAATTGTTTGTTAATTTTCTCTTGTCAAGAGCTCCCTCCCTTTACAAGAAAAGTATTAAATGATTGATGGGACGAAAGTAAGTTAGCATATTACATAAACCGTTACTAAACATTCATAACTGAGGAATTAATGAACATATCGGAATTAGAATCAACAATCACGGAAGAAGATATTCGTCCAATTAAAATTGTTACAATTGCAATGACTGCCGGCGTTTTGTTGTTTGTTGCCGTTAGTCTCTACTTATACTTTTTCAATAATTCGGGCAAAGTACCCAACTATGATAATTCGTTAATTGATACTATGTTAATAGTGCTTGCGGCAATATTTATGACTACAACAATTACTTCAAGAGTTGTTGCAAAGTCTATGCTGGTTGGCGCCAAAAACTTTGATGAAAAGAGCGCGGATAAGAGAAAATATATTGGATTGTACAGCTCCCAGCACATTGTTAAACTTGCAATGGCAGAAGGTAGCGCGTTGTTCGGCGGTGTTGTTTTTCTCTTATCGGTTATGAATAATCAAATATATGCCGCAAGCTATAACTGGTTAAGTTTATTGCCGGCGCTTTTTTTAGTAATACATAATATTTATTTAATGCCTACTAAAGAAAAAGTAATTGAAATATTGGAAAGCGCTAGAAGAGAAACGAGTATATAATTTGGAAGCTTTGCACAATTTCAAGAGTAATTCTTTTTGATGTAAGACAATCGATTCTATTGTTGCTGCTAACTGAGACTAAAAAATTAGTTGAGAATAGATTATGAAAATAAGTTCAGCTTTAAGGCTCACACTTTTATTCTTTGTAATGAGTATTGGATTAGCCAATGAACCGCTCCCCCCGCCATATTACGAATATTATGTTTCCGGCTATCTGGAAAACACAGTTACAATGAAGAACGCTAACTATACATTGCAGTTATTCGGATTGCCAAATAAAAAATATTTTGTAAACGAATGGATCCAATGTAAAGGAATGGATAAATCCAATGAGAAACCTATTTTTCTAACAGATGCAACCGGGTTCTTTTATCTAAAAGTAAATAATGAGTTCTTGTTCGATTCTATTAAGGTTGGTGCTGTCAGTCCGGATAAAATTAAATATGGAGAAGTTTTATTTGTTAACGAAAGGGATTTGGGAACGGTTAAGGTTGAATACAGCGGTGTGGAAAATAAAGGATGCACAAGCTGCAGCAGTACAGAACCTACTCATTATAGAATTGAAAAGTATCTTTATGCGAATCACAACTATACAATTAAGGTTCAGTAGAATTTGTAATTGTCTATTATAAGCGAATGTAAAACACTGTTTCCGAATTAGGCTTAGACTGAACCCAAATTGTTCCCCCGTGCGCTCTTATTATGCTTTGCGATAAGCTTAATCCTATTCCCGAGCCTTCGCTTTTGGTAGTGAAGAAGGGGACAAATATTTTATCCATAACAGATTCATCAATGCCGGGACCGTTATCGATAACCGAAATTACTGCGCGTCCCCGGTTATTAATTTCCGCTTCAAGAATAATTTTCCCGTTGTTCATTCCCTTTAGAGCGTAAACGGAATTGTTAATCAAATTAAGAAGCACTTGCTCAATTAAATTAACATCAACATTAATTTCCATGTTCTCCGGCTGAACCTTGAAAGTAAAATCAATTCCGTTTGCTTTAAATATTTCCTCTTCCAGTAAGCGCAAATGATAAAAGAGTTCGGTAACGAACACTTTCTCTAGATTTGGCTTCGGCACTTTGGAGATGTCTCTGAATTTATTTACAAAAGTTGTAAGTCCGTCGCTGCGCCTTTTAATTGTCTGCAAAGCTTCATTGATGTCGGTAAGTACTTCTTTATTCAATTCGAGTTCGCTATTGTTTTTTATTAACCCTCCGGCAGTTGCAGCAAGAGAACTAATAGGTGTAATCGAGTTCATAATTTCGTGAGTTAACACGCGTATAAGTTTCTGCCATGCTTCAATTTCTTTTTCTTCCAATTCGGTTTGAATATTATAGAGGGAGAGAAGTTTTATGCTGCGTCCTTTTGTTTTGAATTCGGTACAGTGTACAAACAGTTGAACCTTTTCTCCGTTATCATAAATAGAAAAAGGATGGCTCTTGCCGCTTTTAGTATTGAACAGAAAATCTCCAACTCCTTTGTGCTTTTCTTCAAGCGCGAAAATGTTTTTTAGGAAAGGAACCAGTAATGTTTTCTTAGCAGCCTTGTTAATGATCTCGATATTACCTTCGGAGTCGAATGCTATTAACCCGATGTTAATGTTTTCAACAACAGTTTCAAGATAGTGGAGACTTTCTTCTTTTTCGAAACGGGAATCTTTAATTCTGTTAAGTAATTTGTTTAGCTCGCTTGATAGTTCTACAAAAACTCCGCCCAGCTTTCCAAGTCTAAGATTCTGCGTGTAATCTGAATAGTTAATTCCGCTTATGAAATCCAGAATCTTTCTGTTGATGCGTGACAAATATCGTATGAAAAAGAGTAATTGAATAAGAGAAGCGGAAATAAAAATTGCCGAGTAAAACGTTTTATGCCCGGTGTAAAAATAACCGGAGATAAAAGAAGTGATGATTATCAGAATTAATCTGAAAGCTGTTTGAAAGTAATAATTGTTCACATTACAATCCGTGTTTTTCCATTCTTCTATAAAGACTGGTTCTGGTAATGCCCAATTCCTTAGCGGCTTTGGAAACATTTCCCTCGAACTTGAGAAGAGCCTTTTGAATAATACTCTTTTCTATTTCTTCCAGATTGAAAGTATTAATAGCTTTTTCTGTTTCGCTGGCGTGCTGCGGGAATAATGAAATATCGGCAAGCTTCAGCGTATCCGTTTCGCACAGAATAACACTTCTTTCTATAGCATGCTGAAGCTCCCGTATGTTTCCGGGCCAATCATAATTTTCCAGATAGGCGAGTGTGCCGGAATCAAGTTTCAAATTGTTCTTGTTGTACTTCTTCTTATATAGAGCAAAGAAATGTTCGGTAAGCAGAGGTATATCTCCTTTCCGGATTTTAAGGGGCGGAAGATTTATTTCTACTGTATTAATTCTATAAAGTAAATCTTGTCTAAATTTATTGTTTGCAACGTGGTTGTAGATCGGAATGTTTGTTGCGCAAATTATTCTACAGTCAATTTTAATTGGTTTGGAAGAGCCTACTCGATATACTTCTTTATTTTGGATTACCGTTAACAATTTGGACTGAAGTTCGAGAGGGAGATTGCCAATTTCGTCAAGAAATATTGTCCCTCCGTTTGCAACTTCGAATCTTCCGCATCTATCTTCTTTGGCATCGGTAAAGGCTCCTTTCACATATCCGAAAAGTTCGGATTCAAAAAGAGAATTGCTTAGGGAACCAATATCAACATTAACAAAAATTTCGTTTGCTCTTTTGGAGTTTTGATGGATAGCGCGCGCAACAAGTTCTTTTCCCGTTCCGTTTTCCCCAAGTATAAGTATGTTAGCGTCGGTATCGGCAACCTTTTTAATAGTGTTAAACACTTTCTGCATTGGCTCGGAAATTCCAAGTATGTCGTTCAAGCCGGAGCTGCTGCTTTGGTTCAGAAAGCTCTGTTTGCTTCTCATCTTTTCTAATTCGTAACGTGATTCTCTCAGTTTCAATGCGGAATTGAATGTTGCGAGCAGCTTTTCGTTTTGCCATGGTTTCAAAACAAAATCTGTTGCCCCTTCTTTAATAGCTTTTATCGCGGTTTCAACATCGCCGTAAGCTGTAATAAGAATAACTACCGCATAAGGATCAATCTTAAGTATTTCTTTGAGCCAGTGAAAACCTTCTTGTCCGCTTGTGGTATCTTTAGAATAATTCATATCCAGAAAGATTACATCAATAGCATTCTCTTCTAATATCGATGGAATTTTGTTCGGATCTTTTTCCGTGATTATAACGGAAACGTAAGGTTTTAGAAGCAGTTTTACCGATATCAGAATATCTTCGTTATCATCTACAATTAAAACATTTGGCATCTTAACTCCTTAAAAAAAGTAAGCTAACGATAGAAATCAAAAATCATTCCCACCTAAAACTAAGCACAAAATAAGAAAAACAGTTAAACAATGTTCGAAAACGAACACCCTTGTTCGCAAGCGGACGCTTTTTCGGGCACATCCCGAATGTCTTTGGTAGAAATTGGCTTTTTCGAACAAAATTGTTCCGGCACACCAATTGTCTTAAAGGAATAAAAAGCGAGATGAAAATGGACAGAGTTATTGAAAAGAATAAATGGACGATGAAAAGAATTGTTACCATTTCGTCTGCCCTAATATTTGTACTGGTTGTTCTGGCGGTTTTTTTCTTTTCGGATGGCAAAAGCGTACTGAATGTTGAAAAAGAAAATGTAATTATTTCGGAAGTTATGCGTGCGCCGTTTCAAGAATATATTGCAGTAACGGGAGTAGTTGAACCGATACAAACATTTTTTCTAGACCTTCCGGATGGCGGAAAGATAATGGAGAAGTTTGTTGAAGAAGGTGCTTTTCTAAAAGCCGGCGACCCGATTATTAAGCTTGATAATCCAAATCTGTCTTTGCAAGTAATGAGTACTCAATCAAGTTTTTTGCAAGCGGAAAGCATGTCGCGTCAGACCCGTTTAACATTTGAGCAAAACTTACTTAACAAGCAAGATCAGCTGCTTAATTTGAATCTGGATTTGTTGAATCAAGAGAGAAACTACAAGAACAACAAAGTTTTGTTCCAGAAGGGAATGATCTCTGCCAACAGTTATGATGAAAGCAAGGAAAGATATGAGACGCTAATTAAAAGCAGAGAATTATTACTTGAGGTACTCAAGAGAGATTCGTTAACATACAAGCAATTGGTTTCGCAAAGCGAATCCAATGTTGAGATGTCGAAAAATTACCTTGCCCTCGTGCAGAATCAATTAGCAAACTTAACAGTAAAAGCTCCTATAAAAGGGCAACTAACATCCTTAAATGCAGAGATCGGTCAATCTGTTACCGGAGGCTACAGACTAGGACAAATTGATAATATCGATTCGTTCAAAGTAAAAACGGAGGTTGACGAACATTACATCTCTCGTATAAAAACCGGGCAAGCCGGAGAGTATGAATTGGACGGAAAGAAATATTCTCTGATGATTAAAACTGTATATCCGCAAGTTATCAATGGAAGGTTTTATGTTGATATGATTTTTACTTCCGGCAAACCAAAAGATATTAGAAGGGGACAGAGTGTTCATATCAAGTTGCAGCTTGGCAATTTATCGGATGCTCTACTAGTTGAAAACGGCGGGTTCTATTCTACTACCGGAGGCCAATGGATTTTTGTAGTTGATAAATCGGGAACATCCGCAGAGCGCAGACAAATTAAAATTGGAAGACAAAATCCTCAGTTCTTCGAATTAGTTGCCGGCTTAAAATCGGGAGAAAAAGTAATTACTTCTTCTTACGAGAATTTTGAGGATTACGAAAAACTAATTCTGAAATAGTTTGATTAATAAAGAACAATAACAACAACCAACAATAAAATGAAAACAATAACAATAACCAGCATCAGCACAAATGAAATACAAGCTTCCCTTACCGGATTTTTAGCCGGAAGTGAATTGCTGATGATAATAGCCTCCCTATTTCTGCTTGCGGTTCTTGTTGTGATAAAAATCTACTCAATTAAAAAAGTATAATACCCTAATAATGGTTCGTTTCTCGACGAGGTAAAAATGTTTGCTAACTATTTGAAAATTTTCATTAGAACTCTATCAAGACAAAAAGTTTTTTCCTTTATCAACATAACCGGTTTGGCAATTGGAATAACTTGTTTTTTGATCTTAGGTCTGTTTGTAATAGATGAACAAGACTTTGATAATTACAATGAAAATGTAAATCAGATTTATAGAGTATTGGTTCACACCCGTTTCAGAGGTGAAGAGAGTATCAATTCCAAAGTTGCCCCTCCGTTGGGAGGTGTGTTAAAAAAAGATTTTCCGGAAGTAATTAACTATGCAAGAATCGGTTACTTCGGTAAGCATAATCTTAGATACAACCAGAAAGAATTTATTGAGTATGATATTTACACTGCCGACTCAACTTTCTTCAAAATCTTTACATTGCCGTTTGTAAATGGCGATGCTAAGACCGCACTTGTAAATCCATATTCTATAGTAATTTCGGAAACCGCCTCAAAGAAATATTTTGGAAATGAAAACGCACTTGGAAAAACATTTATTGCGGATGATAAAACTACATACATTATAACCGGAGTAATGAAAGACTTTCCTAAGAAGTCCCACTTCAGCTGCAATTTTTTACTTTCAATGTCAACCTATCCGGAAACCTCAAAACCGGACTGGCTCAACTCTACCTATACAACATATCTGCTTCTTAAGAAGGGTACAGATCCAAATCAGTTTAATGAGAAAATGAAAAAAACTGTTTTAAGTTATGTAGGACCGGAAGCCGCCTCCGTAATAGGCATTTCCTTTCAAGATTTTTTGAAGCATGGAAATATCTATCGTTTTCTACTTCAACCTCTTTCCTCTATTTACTTACGCTCTCAAAGCGATTATGGAGTTGACGCAAACACCGAATGGGGGAATGCAAGAACAAGCACAATTACATATTCATACATCTTTTTAGCTATAGGAGCTTTTATACTTCTTATAGCTGTATTTAATTTTATGAATCTAGCTACAGCGAAGTCGGAGAAGAGAGCTAGAGAAGTCGGAATAAGAAAAACACTCGGATCCGATAGAGAAAAATTAATTGCACAATTTCTATCCGAATCCATATTCACATGTTTACTCTCTGTTGTTCTCTCGGTATTGTTAACTAACTTAGTTTTACCTTACTTCAATGATTTTGTAAATAGAGATTTATCACTTGATCTATTCGGCTCAATTTATACTATTCCTTTTCTACTACTTTTTGCTTTAGTCGTAGGACTGATAGCTGGAAGTTATCCCGCTTTTTATCTCTCTTCTTTTCAATCAGCTCATATACTTAAGAGTGGAACGGGCAGCAGAAAAAGTAAGCTGAGAAGTATACTAGTTATTCTTCAGTTCGCAATTTCGATTACTCTTATAATCGGAACAATGATTATAAAATCTCAACTAGAGTACATCCAGAATAAAAATCTGGGATTCAATAAGGATGCGATTCTTTCTATTATAAACGGATCGGTTCTAGATAAGAATTTGGAAACATTTCTTACCCAACTTAAAGGAGAACCGGCAGTAGTCAGCGTAACAGCTTCCTCCCTAATGTTCACAAATGGCATTCCCGGCAACGGATATCTATATGATAAAATGATTGGCAACGATGTAATACCGGCACAAATGCTTGATGTTGATTATGATTTTCTAAACACCTATCAGATCAAACTTAAAGAGGGGAGATTTTTCTCTAAAGATTTCGGTTCGGATTCTTCCGCTGTAGTTGTTAACGAAGCGATTGCCAAAAGATTTAACGATAAAAATCCTTTAGGCAAAAACCTTTCGGCTATAAATAGCCACACAAAAGAGATGACTCCATTTAAGATTATCGGAGTAATAAAAGACTTCAATTATGAATCACTGCATAGAACAGTTAGGCCTCTTGTTCTGCATTTAAGTCCGGTTAGGCAAGCTGCAACCGTAATCGCGGTTAGAATTTCAACTCGGGATTTTAATAGAACAATTGGTTCGATAGAAAAAGTGTGGAACCGTTTTGCCGGTACAGAAAAGATGTTCTGGAGATTTCTCGACGAAAATATTGCGAGAATGTATAGGAACGAACAAAAAATAGGAAATATTACTACGGTGTTTTCAGTGTTGGCAATCATTATTGCTTGCCTTGGCTTGTTCGGTTTAGTTTCATTTATAACAGAGCAGAGAACAAAAGAAATTGGTGTTAGAAAAGTTCTGGGTGCTTCCGTTGGAGAAATAATAATTCTTGTATCTAAAGATTTTGTTAAGTGGGTAGTGTTATCAAACTTAATTTCGTGGCCTATTGCATTTTATTTAATGAACAACTGGCTTAACAACTTTGCTTATCGTACCGGTTTAGATTGGCTAACATTTATTACTGCGGGAATTCTTGCCTTAGTCATTGCAATTGCAACCGTCTGCGTGCAAGTATTTAAAGTCGCACTACAAAATCCGGTTAATTCATTAAGGTATGAATGATGCACGTAACGTAAGATGTAAAAAGTAGAACGTGGGAAGAGACTTAAGTGTAACTAAAATTTGTAAATGAATAATTATAAAATAAAAGGGTACTAAAATGATACGTACAAACAATCTCAGAAAGCTTTACAGAACGGAAGAAGTTGAAACAACGGCATTAGATAATGTTAATGTCGAAATCAAACAAGGAGAATTTGTTTCGATAATGGGGCCTTCCGGCTGTGGGAAATCAACTCTGATGAATATTCTTGGTCTTCTCGATAATCCCACCGACGGCGAATACTTTTTTAACGGAATGGAAGTATCAAAATTTTCCGAAAGAGAAAGAGCAAAGATGCGTAAGGAAAATATCGGATTTGTTTTCCAGAGTTTTAATTTGATTGATGAACTGACGATATATGAGAACGTTGAACTTCCTTTGTTGTATATGAAAATGCCGGCTGCCGATAGAAAGAGGAAAGTAAATACCGTTTTAGAGATAATGGAAATTATGCATAGACGAAATCACTTTCCGCAGCAGCTTTCCGGCGGACAGCAGCAAAGAGTTGCTGTTGCAAGAGCAATTGTTGCCGAACCAAAAATAATCTTAGCTGATGAGCCTACCGGAAATCTTGATTCATCTCACGGCGATGAAGTAATGAAACTGCTTACTTATTTGAATGAAGGAGGCACTACTGTTTTAATGGTTACTCACTCGCCGACCTATGCTGATTACGGCAATAGAGTAATTCATCTGTTCGACGGGAAAGTTGTTACGGAAAATTTTAATCAAACTTTTAGAGTGTGATAAACGGAAAGTGAGGAAACTGTGCTGCTTAGCTATTTTAAAATTGCGTTTAGAAATATAAGAAGACATAAAGGGCATTCTGCTGTTAATATTCTTGGTCTTTCTGTTGGTCTTGCTTGCGTTATACTAATTTCCATGATAATCAAAAATGAACTGAGCTACGATCAATTCCATGAAAAGAAAGATAGAATATTCCGTGTGTTTGTAGAAAACAATCAAGATGGAAAGAAAGTGGAGTCTGCACCGGTAATGTTACCTTTTGCGCCGGCTGCAAAAGCTGTCATTCCGGAAATTGAAGAAGCTGTTAGAACTTCACAAGGCGGTGTTCTCTGCTCTTACAACGAAAAGCGCTTTTATGAACCGATACTTTATGTAGAGAACAAATTCTTCAATCTATTTTCCTTTCCCTTTGCAAAAGGTGACAAAGCGCGCGCGCTCAACAACCCCAATACCGTTGTCATTTCGCAAAGGATAGCCGAGAAATATTTTGGAAAGGAAAACCCAATTGGCAAATCCTTTGTGTTTGACAATAAAAATGCTTTCATAATCACCGGTGTAATTTACAATTTGCCATTAACAACCCACCTAAGGGGAGACATTTTCGTTTCCTTTTCAACATTGAATAATGAAATGCTGCCACGCTTAAATGAATGGGGGAATTTTGGAAACGACTATGCTTATTTGTTGCTAAAGCCAAATACAAATTCCCTTTTTGTTGAAAAGAAGCTTAATAATGTAATGATTTCCAATACGAGTGAATATTACCATGATAGATTTAGAATGACTATGCAGCCCTTAAGCGAGGTTCATTTTTCTGATTTTGTGAATGATGATGCACGTACAACTCCCCAAATGATTCTTTATGTTTTTGCTTTAATCGGCTTGTTCATTTTGATTTTAGCTGTCATAAATTTTATTAACTTAACAACAGCGCGCTCATCACGTAGAAATAAAGAGATTGGAATACGTAAAGCTGTCGGTGCAAGCCGTGCACAGTTAATAAAGCAGTTTTTGAGCGAGTCCTTTGTTATAACTCTTTTAGCTTTTCTACTGGCAATTGGTCTAACATATCTTCTTGTAAATTATATCAACGAACTGTTGAGGATGGAACTTTCACTAGCCCTCTTAATTAGCAAAGAGAATATTTTAGTTCTCTTAATTATTCTGGTTCTTACTTCTCTAATGGCCGGTTTTTATCCGGCGTTCATACTTTCTAAACCCATACCGTCGGAAGTATTAAAAAGCAGCAGTGGCAAAAGAAAAGGTTATAAATTAAGGGCATCTCTGGTTGTTTTTCAGTTTGCAATATCTGTCTTTCTTATTATCGGGACTATTACAGTATTTAAGCAAACAAACTACTTGATGAATAGAGATATTGGATTTCCAAGCGACCGAATGCTGGTTGTTGTAAATAACGACCCGGCTATAAGCAGCAACGGAGCAGTTTACAAAAGATTATTACTGAATAATGAAAATATTGAAACGGCTTCTTTTTCAAGCGGTACGCCGGGCAGTAATATTGCAAGCGTAAGTAATTTTTCTATTGAAGGAAAAGGCGAAGATGACGAGTTGATGCTTCAGGTTATTAATGTTGATTATGATTTTCTTACTGCTTACAACTTCAAAATGAAAAGCGGAAGGTTCTTTTCTCCCGAATTCGCCACGGATTCAACCGATACTTATGTTATTAACGAAGCCGCTGCTAAAAAAATGATAGGAGTTAATCCTCTTCAAAGCAGAATTACAAGTGGGAGCGGCGGAGACCCCGATTCGAAGTACTGCAAGATAATAGGTGTAATGCAGAATTTTAATTACCGCTCTCTTAAGAAAGAAATTGATCCCATGATATTTAAATTGAAAAACAATGAGGGAAATTTTCTCACACTGAAAATTAAGCAAGAGTATATTGCGTCTACGGTTGATTTTATTAAGCAAACAACCGCAAAAATATCGCCAGCATATCCTTTCGATTTCTTCTTTACGAGGGAAAGGTTTGAGAGCTATTATAGGGGTGAGACCGTACTTGGCAAAATGTTTTTGCTCTTTTCCGGATTGGCAATTTTTATAAGCTGTATTGGAATTCTAGGACTGGTTTCATTCTCAACAGAACAGAGATCAAAAGAAATTGGAATTCGCAAAGTTCTAGGCGCTTCTGTGCAAGCTATAGTATTTATGTTGTGTCAAGAATTTCTTAAATGGGTCTTGATTTCCAATATACTTATCTGGCCCTTAGCTTATTTATTGATGACTAAATGGCTAAACAGTTTTGCCTACAGAATCGATTTTAGCGTTATGACTTTCGTTTTAACTTTTCTGATTTCTCTTTTTGTTACTCTTGCTACTGTAAGTTTTCACGCTGTAAAAGCCGCGGTCGCAAATCCGGTGGACTCGCTTAAATATGAATAACCAAGGGCGCTATGATTAAAATATTTTCAAAGAGTAAAATCACTTTTGAAAATAAATGAACATATTTACTCTTGTTAAATTCAGATTGAGATATAAATGAAGCTAAGACAAAGTTTGTTAATCGTAAGTGTGTTTTTATTGTTTTCCTTTAGTATTTATGGTCAGATTGATAATACAAAAACATATTTCTTGATCCGGTGCGATGATATGGGAATGTGTCACACACTTAATATGGCAATAGAAAAAGTTATAGAAACCGGAATTCCTTTTTCAACTTCTGTAATGTTTGCATGTCCTTGGTATCAAGAAGCCGTAGATATTTTGAAGAAGCATCCAGAAGTTGGGGTGGGCGTTCATCTTACATTAAATGCAGAATGGAAAAATTACAGATGGGGACCGGTGCTTGGAAAGGAAGCAGTTCCAACTCTTGTTGATGATGATGGATATTTCTTTCCATCACGTTCAAAACTTTTTGCCAACAATCCTAAGAAAGAAGAAATAGAAAAAGAACTGCGTGCACAAATAGAACGAGCAATTCACTCCGGCATACGCATAGATTATTTGGATTATCACATGGGTGCAGCTGTTCAAACAGATGAACTGCGCAAACTTGTAGAAAGTTTGGCTAAGGAATATAAACTCGGTATGTCCGGCTACTTTAACGAATCTTATTCCAACATTACTTATAACGCGCCGCTTGGTGAGAAAAAGGATAGTTTAATTGCTCATGTAACAAATCTAAAACCGGGAGTAAATTTACAAGTTGTACATGTTGGTTTGCAGACTGATGAAATGAACGCGATGAAGGATTTAAACGAATTTGGATTGAAAGAGATGAGTAAGCACAGAGAGGGAGAATTGGAAAGTCTACTTAACCCTATGTTGAAAAAAGTAATAGAGGAAAAAAAGATTATTCCAATTACATATAAAGAACTTATAGAGAAAATCGGTTTAATAAATATGTATAGACCCTCCGACTCGAAGTATTAGAGTTATTGAGGCAGCTATGAATTCTAATGTTACTCTTAAATCATCTTTGATTGCTCCATGCGGAATGAACTGCGGTTTGTGCATGGCTCATCATAGAGAAAAGAATCATTGTGCCGGATGCATTACTATTGGCTCGCCAAGGGTAAATCATTGTTCAACTTGTGCAATAAGAAATTGTATAATGCTGAAAGAGGGCAATTCCAAGTATTGTTTCAGCTGCAAGGAATATCCATGCTCAAGAATTAAACATATTGATAAGCGTTACAAAACAAGATATGGAATGAGTATGATTGAGAATCTCGGCACAATTAAGGAAGTCGGAATTAGGAAGTTAGTAATTAATGAGAAGCAAAAATGGGCATGCCCTAAATGCGGCAATACTCTTTGCGTTCATAAAGAAAATTGCTTGGTGTGCGGAACAAAGAGAAAAATTAAAACCTATCGTTTATAAAAGTAAAATCAGTTTAAGCGTTATTGCCGGCAACAACTCTAAGTACCGACTCATCATATCACTGCCTCCATTTTAGTAATAGTGTAATTTGTTCAAGAGATTAAATCTATTTGAATTCACAAAGTATTGATCGACTTGAATTTTGATTAATGCGTTATTGAAATAATAACTGTCATTATCAGAATGATAATTAATTGAGGTAGTTATAACATTACCATTCCTTGATGTAAACGTTTACCATACAATAAAGTGCTGTGGTACGTTTATGGATAATTAAATCTGGTTTTCACTATAAACTATTTATCAACTTTATTGGAGTTCGGTATGAAGAAACTCTACACGCTTTCAATATTCTTTATTTTAGTTGCGGCTGCTTATGCGCAAGCTAAGATTTATTCTTTCGAGGATGCAAAAGCAACAATATATTTTGGAGAAAAACCATATTGCACCGGAACTGGTTCAATAACATATTCCGATGATGCAACAATAAAACATGATGGCTCCAAATCAATGAAAGTTGACTGGGTTATAAATAGTTCGGAATCATGGGGCGGTTCATGCGGAATGGAATACAAAGTTCCGGTTGCCTCGAAAGCGTATTTAGATTTTTCAATGGCAAAAAACATAAGCCTTTGGTATTACAACGCTGTAGCTTCTGACAAGAATGGCGCAGTTCAAATGAGATTCAAGATTCACGATGCCGGTGGTTCCAGCGCATATTGGAACGGTGCAGATAGAAATGCCCAATGTGAAGATTGGTACTTTCAGACCGCACTAATATATGATGCAACTCCAGGGTGGAAGCAGTTAATAATTCCGCTTAAAGATCTTGGTGAAGGCTCACCTCAAAATGATTTGGGACTTTCACTTCCCGGTTGGAGTGGTACAAAGAATAATGGTGTGTTAGATTTAGATAAAGTTATTGGATATACAATTGAATGGACATCTGGTGTAATAGGCGGAGATAATTTAGCAAAGGGAACTGTTTATTATGATGATATGACTCTTCAAGGTAGCCAGTACACGCCATTATATTTGTTTGAAAGTTCTGCCGATGCGAAAGGCGATAACATGAGCTGGGCGGCCGGAAATAAAGGTGTGATTGCGCTTTCTAACGAAACCGCAGATTTGTTTGAAGGCATATCGAGCTTAAAACTAGATTATAAAGTTCATGCAAGCGAATCTTGGGGTGGTTATGGAAGTTTCCAAGTTGATTTCCCAAGCAGTGTAAATATTTCTTCAAATCAGAATCTATTTTTAGCAGTTAAAAATGTTAACGCAAATACTCTTAAAGGAAAAGTAACTGTAAGATTCGAATTGATTGACAAAGGAAGTGATGCGGCTGAAACATGGTACACTTTGTTAGATGTCGATATTGATCAAACTTTTGGTTGGACTTTAGTTAAAATTCCTTTGGTTGCAACGGAAGTTCAGTCTTGGGATGTGAAAAAAGGAATATTTGTAAATCCCTCCGGTCAAAGTCCGGGCGGCAACAATAAATTTGATTTAAATGCAATCTCCGGATTCAAAGTTGAATACTCTGTTGGTGTTCAGACTAATGATTTAGCAGAAGGAACAACAATGTTCGATTTTCTTGTTCCGGCCGGTTATCAGGAAACTGATAAAACAGCACCGGTTGCTGTTAAAGGCTTAACAGTAAGCAGTGGAACATTTTCTAATTTAGTTCTCTGGTCGGATGTGCCAAATGAATCAAATGAAAAGTATGACATTTATTACAGCACTAAAGCAATAACAGATGTTAAAGCTGCGGGTGTAGAAGTTGTTAAACTTGGTGTGTTGGAAAATGCTCAATCAATCGATCACGTTCTCAAAGCTCCTAAAACAGATCAGAATACAACCTATTATTATGTTGTTGTTTGTACTGATAAGGCCGGTAATGTTGGTCCGGTTAGTTCAACTTCTGCCGCTACTACAAACAAAGCTAAAGGCGTTCCTACAGTTGCAATTGCTACTGTTAATTTCAAAGCAGATGGTAATTTGAATGAGTGGAGCGCAATCACTCCAATGAGTCTAAAACTTTCAGATGCTACTGCTTTCTTGGCTACTCCAGAATCAGAGGTTACAAACGATGCCGACCTTTCTGTAAAAGCATATATCGCAATTGACAAACAGTTCTTATACGTAGCTTTCGATGTTGATGATGATGTTGTTAATCCCGAAGTTAAGACAGAAACTTATTTGAATGATTCTCCGGATTTATTTATTGGTTTATATGATGCTCACGGAATGCCTCATACTGGGTATGGAAGAGGCGGCACACCAGATTATCATTTCAGATTTAACAAAGCAGCTTTAAAAAATGATTCGCCAAATTCAGCAGTTGTAAAATTGCTTGAACCCGGTGCAAATTATTATTGGGATGTAAAATTCCCTTCGGGCTACATTGTAGAAGCTAAAATTCCTCTGGCTGATTTAATGAATAAACGTGATGCTGCAGCAGATGCATTGGATCAGATTTATGTTAAAGAGGGATTCCGCATTCCAATCGATTTTTCGGTTAACGATAACGACTCCGGCAACCGCGATGCGATAATGACATATTCAAATGAGAATAAAGATCAATCTTGGGCAGATGTTTCCAGATGGACAAATACATGGTTAGGCGATAAATGGGAAGCAATAACAACTACTGAAGAAAATGCTGTACCGGTTAAATATTCTTTAGATCAGAATTATCCTAATCCTTTCAATCCGTCAACAACATTAAAATACTCAATTATGAAACCGGGATTTGTATCCTTGAAAGTTTATGATGTACTTGGCCGTGAAGTTGCAAGTTTGGTTAATGAATTTCAGAATAGCGGTGCTTACAATATCAGCTTTGATGCATCAAGACTTTCCAGCGGAGTTTATGTTTATACTATCAATGCCGGTGAGTTTGTTCAATCAAAGAAAATGTTGCTGATTAAATAATTGAGTTACGTTTTATAGTAGCTCCTCCTAAAACCGCCGCTTGTTGTAAGCGGCGGTTTTTTATCAAGTAGTTAATTTTTATTACCGGAGTATTTGTGATGGATAGAAAGGTTTCAAAAATAAAAAGTAGCACAAAGATTGTTGTGATCGGTGTGATGTTTCTACTTTTTAGTTTCGGCTGCAGCAAGGCCGATACAAACGTTTCTCCGGACTCTTCAACAAAGACTGTTGTAGAAAACCTTGGTGCGTTAAAAGTCCTGGGGAATAAAATTATAGATAAAAACAATAATAATGCAGTGCTTAGAGGAATGAGTTTATTCTGGAGTCAGTGGGGAGGAAGTTTTTATAATGAAAGTTGTGTTAAATGGTTAAGGGATGATTGGAAATGTACCGTCGTGCGTGCATCAATGGGAATTGAGAGCGGCGGTTACTTAACAAATCAGCAAACTGAATATAAAAAGGTTACGACTGTTATAGACGCATGCATTAAACTTGGAATCTATGTAATAGTTGACTGGCACGATCACAATGCACAAGATCATCTTCAACAGTCAAAAACATTTTTTGCTTCAATCGCTCAAAAGTATGGAGCGTATCCAAATATCATTTATGAAATTTATAACGAACCTCTACAAGTATCATGGAGTTCTGTAATTAAATCGTATGCCACTGAAGTGATAAATACAATTCGGCAGTACGATAAAACTAATTTGATTGTTGTTGGTTCATCAAACTGGTCTCAAGACGTTGATGTAGCGGCAAAGGATCCGATCGTTGGAACTAACATCGCGTACTCACTTCACTTTTATACAAGCACGCATACGCAATCATTAAGAAACAAAGCAATTAGTGCTATGAATTCCGGAGTGGCACTTTTTGTTACAGAATATGGCATCAGCGAAGCGAGTGGAGATGGGAAAATTAATTATACTGAGACAAATAATTGGTTAAGCTTCCTCGAAACGTATAAGTTAAGCAGTTGTAATTGGTCAATCATAGATAAAAATGAATCGTCCGCAGCATTGAAAGCGGGAGCGAGTGCTGCGGGCAACTGGACTCAAAGTTTCCTGAGCGAATCTGGAAGCTTTATCCGTAATTACATAATTAGTAAAAATGAAGCACTCTAGCTTATTAGTCAGTGGCTTAAATATCTCTTCAGCTCATTTATAATTTGTATTTATCATGCTTCGTTTTCAAGTCCCCTCTTTCTTATTACCAAAAAAACTATGCTATTCATAAATATAAATTGTATTTATTGGATGAAAATATCAAAGTTAAATTTATGTCCATTTCATATAGGTGCTTATAGTGAAAGGAAGTCTAGTTGATTATATAATTATTATCGCATACTTAATTGGTATTGCAGTATTTGGAATTATTTCCGGAGGAAAACAAAAGTCTGTTAAAGATTATTTCTTAGGCTCGTCTACAGTTCCTTGGTGGGCGGTATGTTTTTCGATAGTTGCAGCAGAGACAAGTACACTTACTTTCATTTCAATTCCGGGACTTGCTTACGTTGCCAATCTAAATTTTTTGCAAGTTACTATCGGTTATCTTTTAGGAAGAATAATTGTTGCTTTCGTATTTCTCCCGGCCTACAACAAAGGGGAGTTAAAAACAGCTTACACATTTTTAGAACAACGATTCGGTGGCAAGACAAGATCGTTTGCATCAATTGTATTTCTTTTTACTCGAATAGCGGCTGATGGAGTTAGACTTTTTGCCACAGCTATTCCGCTTAAACTGATGATTGATATCAGCTATCCGCAAGCAATTATTATTATGGCAATAGTAGCACTAATCTATACATACACGGGAGGAGTTAAAGGAATAATCTGGGTCGATGCTATTCAAATGCTTACATATTTAGGAGGAGCAATTTTTGCTGGTATTTATCTTCTCAACTTAATACCCGGCGGATGGGGAACAGTTGTTAATTCTGCTGCCGCAAGTGGAAAGCTTTTCATCTTCAATCTTGGATTTGAAAATGGCATTGCTGGATTTTTTAGTCAACCATATACATTAATAGGTGGACTTCTTGGCGGAGCTTTTCTTTCGATGGCATCGCATGGAACAGATCAATTAATCGTTCAACGTTTGCTTACTACAAAAAGTTTGAAAGAAAGTCAGAAAGCTATTATCGGTAGCGGCGTAATAATAGTAATTCAGTTCGCGATATTCCTATTAGTTGGTGTAATGCTTTATGCTTTTTATGGAGAGATGGCTATAAAGTCGGATACAGTTTTTCCAAAGTTTATAATTGAACAACTTCCTTCCGGTGTATTTGGAATTGTAATAGCTGGTTTATTTGCAGCTGCTTTATCTACACTTGCCGGATCGATAAGCTCTTTATCATCATCAACTATGATGGATTTATACATTCCCTTTTTTGGAAAAGATAAAAGTGAAATCTCGCAATTAAAGACAAGCCGCTTGTTCACTATTATGTGGGCAATACTTTTAGTTTTTGCCGCTCTATTTTTTATGAACACTGCTCAAGCAGTTGTTGAACTTGCATTAAGTATAGCGTCTTTTACGTATGGTGGACTATTGGGCACATTTCTTCTCGGGTTACTTGTAAAGAAAGCAAAGCAAGAAGATGCACTAGCCGGTTTTGTTGCCGGTATCTTTATTATGATTGCGGTTATCTCTTTGAAGCTAGTTGCGTGGACGTGGTTTACACTTATTGGTGTTGCAGCAACATTACTTGTCGGCGGATTACTAAGCGTACTTTCAGACAAGGAAAATGCGCGGTAACTACACTGATACTTGATTCTAGAAATGCACTGACAAGAATTAGAATCGTTTGATATGATTACTTCACTCTGTTTTTAGGAGTACATAGAATCGAATCAGTCTTTAGAATGGTCTCTAGTTGATTTAATAGACAGAAACTCCTATTTTGTTTTTATGAAAAAGTATGTGCTTCTCATATTCATAATAGTTGCGTGTTTTCACGATGCGATAGAGTCTAAGCTGGATTTGCAAAGCAAAGCCCGTGTAAATATACATAGCCAAATAGATCATACTTTCGAATCAACGAGTTCTAGGAATGATGTTGAAAAATTATTCTTAAACGTTCAGTTTGTCTCCCATATTTCTGTTCCTACAAAACTTCATTTCAAGATTTGGAAACCACCGGTAATAAATTCACCTTTTAAAGGTTGAGCCAGAGCTGTTAATAATATCTCTTGTTAAGTTCCACTTTTTTTCATACACTAATTGTTAACAGAAGCCACCTAGTTTTAATATATAATTTTATTACAAAAAGGATTGCAGACTTTAATGACTAAAATTCAGCATTGGATTTATTTATTGGTTGGAATTGTAATTACAGCGTACTTTGGTTTTACCGGGTATAGTTATTATTTAACGCCAACTGAAGAGAGATTCTTTCACTCAGCACATACCATTTTAAAGCCTAGTGGTTTTCTTGGTCATGGTTTGGGAATTATCGGCTCGTTAATGATGTTGATTGGTGTTGCAACTTATATGTTGCGTAAAAGATTAAAAATGTTATCCCGTGTTGGCGCGATAAAAAACTGGCTTGAGTTTCACATTTTTCTATGCAGTGTGGGACCGGTACTTGTTCTTTTTCATACGGCATTTAAGTTTGGAGGAATTGTAGCAATAAGTTTTTGGTGCATGGTTGCTGTTGTAGTAAGCGGAATCATTGGGCGATTTATATATGTACAGATTCCGCGTACAATTCAAGGAAACGAATATTCTTTGGAAGAATTAAAAGCAGTTAACCAATCTTATGGCGATAAGTTACGAAATGAATTCAATCTCAATAATTCCCTAATTCAGAAATTAGAATACTTTACATCGCTAAAGGTTTATAAATCTGCAACGCTCTTCACAATAATTCCGTTAACAATAAAAGATCATTTTGCGAATCGTAAAGTTCTTAAAGAACTAAAGCATGAATTAAAAAAAGAAAATATTTCGAAAAAGTCTATCAAGAAAATTTCGGCGGTATGCAATGCAAAATTGGTATTATCACGCCGTACAAGTTTGCTTCATTCTGTTCATGAAATGTTTAGGTACTGGCATATCATCCATCTTCCGTTTGCCATTGTGATGTTAGTAATCATGATTCTTCATGTTGGAATAACAGTAGCATTTGGCTACCGCTGGGTATTCTAAAGGGATTTACTTGGAAGTACTAATTGAAAATATAGTTACGTATTCTGTTGTTATCTTATTAATCTTTCTGCTTGTTTATTTCCAGATGAAGAAAGGGAAGAAGCAATCCAAGAAAGTAAAAGAGAAGATAGAACGTGCAAAAGAACTTGGATTTCACGAACCGGTGTCACTCCACCCGGTAGTAAATCTTGATGTTTGTATTGGTAGCGGTTCATGCGTTGCTGCATGTCCCGAAAAAGATATTCTCGGCCTAATAGATGGAAAGGCGGCAACAATAAATGCTTCCCGCTGTGTTGGGCACGGTGCGTGCTTTCATTCATGCCCTCTGAATGCGATTACTTTAGTAATAGGAACAGAAAAACGCGGTGTTGATTTACCGCATGTCAGCCAAGATTTTGAAACAAACGTAAAAGGGATTTACATAGCCGGCGAGCTAGGCGGCATGGGTTTAATAAAAAATGCTGTAACACAAGGCGCGCAAGCAATAGAAAATATTTCGAAAAACTTGAACCGCTCAAAATCTGCCGAATTTGATGTAGTGATTATAGGCGCGGGTCCGGCGGGAATATCTGCTTCACTTGCTTGTAAAGAAAAAAATCTGAAATCGATTACTATTGAACAGGATAGTTTAGGAGGAACTGTATATTCATTTCCCCGAAAGAAAATTATAATGACAGCTCCAATGCACCTTCCCCTACATGGAAAAGTAAAATACACTGAAATAACTAAACCGGAACTGCTCGATCTTTGGAATGAAGTGTTAACTAAAAACAATATTGCAATCAACGAAAATGAAAAAGTTTTATCTATTGATAAGCATGAAGATCATTTTGTGGTTCAAACCGGCAGTCGTTCGTTAACTACCAATTCAGTTCTGCTTGCAATAGGAAGACGTGGTTCTCCGCGAAAACTTGGTGTTAAAGGAGAAGCATTAGAAAAAGTATCTTATAGATTAATTGAACCGGAATTAATAAACAACCAACACGTTTTAGTAGTTGGCGGCGGCGATTCGGCAATTGAAGCCGCTTTAGCATTAATGGAAGGCAATAATAAAATTACTCTTTCGTATAGAGGTGAATCATTCTCTCGTATTAAACCAAAGAATTTTGAAAATATTAAGAAGGCTGAATCGGAAAAGAAGGTTGATGTTGTGTTCAAATCCAATGTTACTGATATTGCTGAAAAGTCTGTAGTGATAGCTATCGAAAACGATGGTGTGCATTTCGAAAAAAGTTTAGTTAATGATCTAATTTTTGTTTTTGTAGGCGGTGAATTACCGAACGAGTTCTTAACCAAAGCTGGTATAAGAATTACTAAAAAATACGGAGAGGCGGTATTAAAGCATTAAGACTAATATTATTTGTAATTGTTTCATTAGTAGTTTACGAAGAGTTAGTAGCTCAAATTTCTCCCGGCGATTTGTCCGCGGCACATTCGCATCTGGAAGGAATGAGCAATTGCACTAAATGTCATAACATTGGGGGACAAGTTAGAAATGCCGAGTGCTTAACATGTCATACAGAAATTACACAGCTTCAAAAAAGTAAAAAGGGACTTCATGCGTCTGCGGATGTAACCGGCAAAAAATGCATTCAGTGCCATAGTGAACATCATGGGAGGACTTTTCGCATTGTAAATATTAACACAAAGAGTTTCGACCACTCCAAAACATCTTTCCAGCTTTCCGGGAAGCATGCAAAGACGGACTGCTATGAATGTCACACTCCCAAATATATTAATGATGAAAAAATTAAAAAGCACAAGGGAACGTTTCTTGGCTTAAGCGCAACTTGTAATTCGTGTCATACGGATGTTCATCAAGCAAGTTTGGGAAATAATTGCGAGAACTGTCATGGAATGGAAAGCTTCAAGCCGGCAATTAAGTTTAATCATGATAAAGCAAGATTTGTATTAACAGGCGCGCATCTAAAAGTTGATTGTTCTAAGTGTCATTTAACAATAATTAAGAATGAGCAGAAGCTTCAGCAATTTAAGGGAATTGATTTTGCAAATTGTTCTTCTTGTCATCAAGATTTTCACAAAGGTAAATTCGGACCGAAATGTAATTCGTGTCACGTTACGGAGTCATTCCGAGTAATAAAGAACCTAGATAGCTTCGATCATTCTAAGACAAACTACAAACTACTTGGCAAACACGCTAGTGTTGAATGCAAGCAATGCCACACAAGCGGATTGCATGTTAAGCCGAAGTATGAAAAATGTATTGACTGCCACACCGATTATCATAAAGGTGATTTTGTAAAGAATAATTTTGTAACTGATTGCAGAATTTGTCACGATGTCAAGGGATTTCAGTTAACTTCATTTACTATTGAAGAGCATGCAAAAGCTAATTTCAAATTAACCGGAGCTCATCTTGCTGTGCCTTGTCAAAGTTGTCACTTCAAGAATGATAAGTGGAAATTCAAAATTGAAAAGAAAGAATGCAGCAGTTGTCACAGTGAAGTTCATGGCGGATCAATTCCTTCTGGCTTATTGAAGAATAATGATTGTCTTGCATGTCACACTACCAATCAGTGGAAGGAAGTAACCTACGATCACAGCGCAACAAAGTTTCCATTGCTGGGAAGTCATTTGAATCAAAGCTGTACAAAATGCCATGTTCGAAATGAATTCGAAAAAAGAGTAATAATTAGTTTTAAGAAAAAATCAGAATGTGTTGAGTGCCATAATGATGTTCATCAAGGACAGTTCATAAAAAATGGCATTGTTAAATGTGAGAGTTGTCATCAATTTAACAATTGGAAGCCGGAACAATTTGACCATAGCAAAACATCATTTCCATTGGACGGAGCGCATTCTAAAGTATATTGTTACAAGTGCCACAAGCAAGTTGCTGATGAAAAGGGCAAGTACATCAAGTATAAATTTGGCGAGGTCAAATGCGCACTCTGTCATTTATAATCGCAATTTTATTTGCTTCCGTCTGCTTCGCACAATCTCCGCATGGAAGTAACTTTAAAAGAGATTGCCAGGATTGTCATACGGTAGATGGCTGGACAATTCAGCCGGCACAAATGAAATTTAAGCATGCTGAAACTGGTTTTGCTCTTGTAGGCCAACATCAAAATCTAAAGTGCGGATCTTGCCATAACAGTCTCAACTTTACGGAAAAGAAAGGTAAAGCTAATTGTTCCGACTGTCATTCCGATATTCATGAAAACACTGTTGGAAAAAACTGTGTTCGTTGCCATAATCCCAATACATGGATTATTGAGAAAGTTACGGATATACATCTAATCGGGAAATTTCCTCTACTCGGTAATCATGCAAAAGCAGATTGCCAGCAATGTCATAGATCTGCTTCAAAGCTACGTTTTGAACCAATCGGAATTAGATGTTTTGATTGCCATGCTAACACTTACGCGGCAACAAATAATCCTAACCATTTAAAAGCTAACTTCTCAACAGATTGCAGCCAGTGTCATAATTTTACTTCACCTTCATGGTTAACAACTTCAATTATTCACGATTTCTTTCCGCTTACCGGAGCGCATAACATCTCAAATTGTTTTACTTGCCATTCGCAAGGCAGTTACAAAGGATTATCACAAGAATGTTCTTCTTGTCACCAAAAGAACTACGATGCTGTACAATCACCTAATCATACCAAACTAAATTTTTCGAAAGATTGCAAGATATGTCATTCCGTTAACGTCGGTTCATGGAAGCCCGCTACCTATTCAAATCACGATTTAATTTATCCATTGCTCGGTGCTCACAATTCAATTCGAAATGAATGCAGTAAATGTCACTCCACCGGTTACAATTCAACTGCACGCCAATGTGTTCGCTGTCATCAATCTAATTATGATGCAACGGTGAATCCTAATCATAAGTCCGCCCAGTTTTCAACTCAGTGCGAAACATGCCATACATCAACCGCTTGGAAGCCGGCAACATTCGATCATGATGGGAAATATTTTCCAATCTATTCCGGCGAGCACAAAGGTAAATGGAATAATTGTTCGGATTGCCATCTCGATCAAACAAACTATAAGAATTTTGAATGTACTAATTGCCACGAACACGCAAAGACGGAAATGGATAATGAACATCAAGGTGTGAATGGTTATTCGTATCAGAGCAGAGCGTGCTATGCATGTCATCCAACAGGTTCAAAACAAGGAGTAATTAATCATTCTTTAACTAGATTTCCTTTGTTAGGTGCACATACTACTGTCACGTGTACTCAATGTCATCAAAGCGGATATGCCGGAACATCCACAGAATGTATATCGTGTCATCAAGCCAAATATACAGCGGCACCAAACCATAGCTCTCAAAATTATCCACAAGATTGTAAACAATGTCATTCATCGGTAGATTGGAAACAGATTAGTTACAATCACAGCGTTACAAAATTCCCATTACTTGGTTCACACGTGACGGTAAATTGTAGTTCTTGTCATACAACAAAACTTACCGGAACACCAACAGCTTGTTATTCATGCCATCAAGCAAAATATACTTCAGCGCCAAACCATGTTTCTCAAGGCTACCCAACTACATGCGAACAATGCCATAACTCGACTGACTGGAAAGCAACAACATTCAATCACTCGACAACAAAGTTTCCATTGCTTGGTTCACACGTTACTGTAAATTGCAACTCGTGTCATACCGGTGGATTTACCGGAACACCGACGGCTTGCTATTCTTGCCATCAAGCAAATTATACTTCAGCGCCAAATCACGTTTCTCAAAGTTATCCAACAGTGTGCGAACAATGCCATAGCTCAACTGATTGGAAGACAACAACCTTTAATCACGCGACAACAAAGTTTCCGCTGCTAGGTTCACACGTTACAGTGAATTGCAACTCATGCCATACCGGCGGATTTGCCGGAACACCGACGGCTTGTTATTCATGCCATCAAGCAAAGTATACAGCAGCTCCGAACCATGTTTCTCAAAGTTATCCAACAACATGCGAACAATGCCATAACTCGACTGATTGGAAAGCAACGACATTTAATCACTCGACAACAAAGTTTCCGCTACTTGGTTCACACGTTACTGTAAATTGCAATTCATGTCATACCGGCGGATTTACCGGAACACCGACGGCTTGTTATTCATGCCATCAAGCAAAATATTCAGCGGCGCCGAACCATGTTTCTCAAAGTTATCCAACAGTGTGCGAGCAATGCCATAACTCGACTGATTGGAAAGCGACGACATTTAATCACTCAACGACAAAATTTCCGCTGCTTGGTTCACACGTAACCGTGAATTGCAACTCATGTCATACCGGTGGATTTGCCGGAACACCAACTGCTTGTTATTCGTGTCACCAAGCAAAATATACAGCGGCACCGAACCATGTTGCACAAGGCTATCCAACAACATGCGAGCAATGCCATAACTCGACTGATTGGAAAGCAACAACATTTAATCACTCGACAACAAAGTTTCCGTTACTTGGTTCACACGTTACTGTGAATTGCAACTCATGCCATACCGGTGGATTTGCCGGAACGCCTACTGCTTGTTATTCATGCCATCAAGCAAAATATACAGCGGCGCCAAACCATGTTTCTCAAAGTTATCCAACAACATGCGAG
>Ga0172380_10000561_pt1 | contig 70991 bp, 61 predicted proteins | sample Leawe162metaG_FD_119747 | JGI IMG/M metagenome (GOLD analysis project Ga0172380, IMG submission 119747) | Leachate microbial communities from a municipal landfill in Southern Ontario, Canada - Leachate well 162 metaG | ecosystem: Engineered > Solid waste > Landfill > Unclassified | place... | reverse complement strand
TTTGAAGGTGGCGGTGACGCTCTTTGCCGCATTCATCGTCACCACACAGGATGCCGTGCCGCTGCACGCGCCGCCCCAGCCGAAGAAGGTGCTGCCGCTGGCGGGGGTGGCGGTGAGGGTGACCGTTTTGCCGCTGGCGTAGTCTGCCCAGCAGTCTGTACCGCAGGATATGCCAGTTGGGGCGCTGGTTATGGTGCCATCCCCCGAACCTGAACGGCTGACGGATAGCGTGTAGAGAGTCGGGCTGGTATCGGCGATGCTGTAGGACTGCAGTTGGCTAGTAAAAGTATAAGTCATGGAGGTGGCATCGCTAAACGTAGATACGGATGTCCATGTAGATTCGACTTCATTTCCCAGCGTTGGAGAATAAAAAATTGTATCCGTATAAGTCGAAGAAGATGAATGCCCCTCTGACGAGTATGTGTAGGTGCTGGTTAGATTTATTTGGAGACAATCGGTAAATGTTCCCGCAGGGACGGTTTTCGTGACATTAAAAGCTGCAATTGTCGCGGTAGTTGCAGAATCATATTCTTGGGCCGGGTAATGAATCCAAGTTGTTCCCTCCGAAAAAGTGGCGGGCAATACCGTAAACGGCCAGTTAGTGCCCGTGCTATCAGATGAAATACCTGTCCATGCGCCAGATGCATCTATCTGTTCTGTATAGGCATGAGAATACCCATCGTATGAGCCTTGATGAGTTATCACGCCACCCGAGGAGGCGGTAATGGTATCCACGCGTGCTGTCGTTGTAGGCTGGGGACAGTACTGCCCCCCTGTACACGTCATTGTTTCTTTATATGACCAAGTGTTGCCCACTGCCTTTTGCGTGAAGTATTGGGCAGCCGTGCCTGACGTGGCCAGCGCATTTGTGGATAACGCGCCCAGCCCCGGAAGCAAAACCAGCCAAGCGGCCAGCAAACGAAAATAGCGAAGCATTTTCATGGCATATTCTCCCAAGTTCATCAATCACGACAAGCTGGTATCCGACCAGCGGCGGAGACATGGATCGCAATGTAGCAGTAAAAGTGCTTTAAGAAAATAGACCGGAAGGGGTAGGAAATTCCCTAAAGTGGACAAACCGGGCTGAAGCCCAACCTGCGCACCCACCAGATATCCGGGGGAGTATCCGGGATTATTTTGCAAACACTCCGCAGCCGAGTTCTGCTATCGTATTTGCCTGATAACCGGATAACCGATCATTCATGAAGGGCACTACTCTTACCAAAAGCATCCCCAGCATTCCTCTACCGGTGCTGGCGGGTTTTGCCGTCGCGTGTTGGGCGATTGCGCTGCTGGTGTCGCTGACTGCGGCGTGGAAGCAGGTTGAGTTCAGGCTGCTCGATAGCATGATGGTCGCCTCGGCGCCCAACAAATCAACTTTCCCGATCACCTTGATCGGCATTGATGAAGCCTCGTTTGCCGAACTGGAGTTGCAATGGCCGTGGCCGCGGAGTTTGCATGCCGAACTGGTCGACCGGCTCGCTGCTGCCGGCGCCACCCTGATTGTTTTCGATATTGTATTTGCCGAGCCTTCCAACCAGGAAGATGATCGACGTTTTGCCGATTCCATCCGGCGCGCCGGCAACGTCGTACTCGCCGCTGACCGCGTGTACCGCGAATCATCCGGGGTCAGGCAATGGCTGCGGCTCGATCCGCACCCGACATTCACGGAGGCGGGCGCACAGGTCGGCCTCGCTACGGTGTCGCTTGATGGCGATCTGGTCATACGCCAAATCCCGGAATCCGACGATGCGTTGTGGCGAACCGTCATTACCCGCCTGATGCAGCAATATCCAGAAATCAAGGCCAATCTCGGTATCGCGCCCGGCTCGCTGATACGCTATGTCGGCGGCGATCACACGTTTCCCTATGTTTCTTATCACGAGATCGTGAAACCGACAGGCTCGATTCCGGCAAATTTTTTCCAGGATCAGGTTGTCATCATCGGACGTGACATCAAAGCCTCGCCAGATGTGGAAAGCGCACAGGCGGATATTTTCGCCACCCCTTTCCTGGCGAGCACCGGCTGGCTCATGCCGGGCGCGGAAGTGCATGCCAACATCATTGAAACTGCGCTTGCCAATAACGGCATTGCCCGTTTGTCCGGCGGCGCTACGGGTGTGTTGCTTGCGCTCGTCGCCGCCGCATGCGCCCTCGCGATGCGCCGTTGGCGGCCGCTATGGGGCGCACTGGCCTGCGCGGCGATTGCCGCGCTGATTGCCGCAGGGGTGTGGGGTGTTTTCCTCAAGTGGAATCTGTGGGTGTCTGCCGGCTCTTCGCTCGCCATCATCCCGCTGATGTACGTCAGCCTGGGCGGCTGGTCGTTTGTCACCGAGCAGATGCGGCGCAAGGAAATTACCCGGGTATTTTCGCTCTATGTCACACCGCAGGTCGTGGACTACCTGATCGCGCACCCGGAGCGCATCAATCTCGGCGGCGAGCGCCGCGACATTACATTGATGTTCACTGACCTTGCCGGATTCACCACCTTCTCCGAGGCGCTTTCGCCGGAGCAAGTGGTCTATGTTCTCAACCGCCATTTTACCGACATGACCGATATCCTGCTCGAACACCAAGGGACATTGGTGCAGTTTATCGGCGACGCAATCATGGCCTTCTGGGGCGCTCCGCTCGATGATGATGACCAGGCATATCACGCCGTCGTCACCGCGATTGCCATGCAGAAGGCTATGGAAACGTTGCGCGCCGAACTCGCCAAGGAAGATCTGCCGCAGATACGGATGCGCATCGGCATCCATAGCGGATCGGCGGTGGTCGGCAATCTGGGTTCCGCGAAGCGCTTTGGTTACACGTCGGTCGGCGACGATGTCAATCTGGCGGCAAGGCTCGAAGGCATCAACAAACTCTATGGCACCGGCATCATGATGAGCAGCGATACGGCGCGCCAGGTCGAAGGGCGGATTGCGCTGCGCCCGGTCGACCGGGTAATCGTGAAAGGAAAAAGCCAGGCCGTCGAGGTGTACACCCCATGCGAAAACGCAAAGGTTGCCGAGCTCACGGAGCAGGCCATCCACCTGTTCCGTAGCCAGGAATGGGATGCTGCAGAAGCATGCTTACGGGAATTGCTGGCCATCGACCCGAAGGATGGTCTTGCCAGCCTTTATCTCAAACGCATCGCCGAATTCCGCATCACGCCTCCTGCAGAAAATTGGGATGGCGCAATGGAGCTTGAAAAACTGTAAGGGAGCGAGCGAAAAAATTTAAATAATCTGTAGGTTGGTGGTGAGCGTAGCGAACCCCAACGCAAAGCCGCCGGAAATATCAGCCGGGTCGCGTGCCGGGTCGCGTGTTGGGGTTCACGTTGTTCACCGCCAACCTACGGGCTTATGCTAATTCGCACCAGTTATTTTTGCTCAACTCCTAAAGAGGGGTTACGGGCAAGTTGGAGCCCGAAATATCCGGTAGCGCGGCTTCAAAAAACAGTCACGAAGCACCACCATGATGGCAAATATTGAAAAATTTGGATACCGCTTCGAAATCAGGAAAGAGCTCGGCAGCGGCGCGTCGGCGCGGGTTTATCTGGCATTCGACACTTACGCGCAGCGTGAAGTGGCGCTCAAGATCACCAGTCCCAACCTGTTCGGCGATGAGGAAGACGGGGCGCGCAACCGCAGGATGTGGCTGAACGAAACCAGGCTGGCAGGAAAGCTTCAGCACCCCTACATTGTTCAGGTTTTCGAGGCCGGGAGCGCGGACAGCCACGACTATCTGGTTATGGAATTGATGCCCGGCGGGACGCTCAAGCAGTTCGCGTCATGCGGAAAATTGCTTCCCATTGACCGGCTGGTCGATATTCTTTACAAAATATGTAACGCGCTGGACTACGCCAACAAAAAAGGTGTGCTTCATCGGGACATCAAGCCAGCCAACATCCTTTTGGACGCTGAAGGCAACGCGAAGGTTTCGGATTTTGGCGCCGCGTTTCTCGTCGGTGCGGAATCTACCCAGATAGAGACCGTGGGCACATTGCATTACATGGCGCCGGAGCAATTCCAGAAAGCGATCCCCACCATCCAGACCGATATCTATTCGACAGGCGTCATGGCCTATCAACTGCTGACCGGAAAATTTCCTTTCGAGTCGACCTGCCACGAGAGCCTCATTTACCAGAAGTTGCACTTGGATCCGCTACCGCTTGAAGAGCTGCGCGCCGATATTCCGCAGGCGTTGCGTTTTGCGGTCAACCGCGCCATGCATCGTGACCGGGCAGTGCGCTACAGTTCCTGGGCGGCATTCTGCGATGACCTGTCCGCAGCCATGCCCGATTTACCCAAGCCAGATGAGGTGCTGTGCGATAGCTCGCGTTTTAATTTCCTCCGCAATTTGCCGTTTTTCTCGGGTTTTGGGGATACGGAAATATGGGAAACGGTGGGGATGACCGAGCTGCTTAAATACGAAGCGGGAGAGAGCCTGACCCGCGAGGGAGATGAAGGCAACAACATGTTCATCATTGCCGGCGGCGAGGCCGTGGTTACCAAAGCGGGCGTCAAACTTGGCGCCATGCACCCCGGAGATTTTTTCGGCGAAATCGCGTATATCAAGGAAGAGCGGCAAGTTCGCTCGGCCACCGTGACTGCGGCCACCACCATGGAAGTGGTGGAAATTCATGGCGACGCGCTGCACCACGCTTCAGCAGGACTGCAAACCATATTTTCCAAAGCCCTGTTGAAACTATTGGTAGCGCGAATTGAAAACTCGGACCGCAAGCTAATAGCAAGAGGCTGATCGTTGCGCCGCTTCCGACCCTATCAATTCGGCGCACACATCACCACACCCTCGTCGCTCCAGCCGCGCGTCACCACTTCTTGTATGGCGGCCGTGCTGCTGGTGATGCGGTGGTTGCTGTCAACGCCTCGGCTGAAACCATTGTTATAGGCACGGTAAACCGGCGTGGTTCCGCTCGGACAAGCGCCGTTGCTCGGCGGTGTTGAAACGAAATCCAGGCTCTCGAAATTCCAGCGTTGCTGCGTGTCCGGCGTGCTTGTCTGCAACTGTTTGAGGCTGTCGCATTCGCCAACATCCACTGTATAAAAATGTGAGTTCGGGCCGGGCGACTGGCTGCCGTAAAAACGGCAGACGGCGGTGCTGCCGCCCGGCTTGAAGCTGTTGCCGGTGCGCATCCAGCCCGGCCCCGCGCTGCCGCCGTCGATGGCAGTCGCCTCGCCGAAATCGGCGGTGATGAAATAGTGATCCAGGTTGGTGTTGTAAAACTCGACTGCAACATCGGAAGGAAAGTAGAGGTTCAGGCCTAGTGCTTTGAATGGTGTCATTTGGAAGCCGGAAGTGCCGTCGCCCAATTGGCCATAATAGCTGCTCCCCCATGCCCACAGGCTGTTATCGGCCTTCACGGCTACCGTGTGCCGCCACCCCGCCGCTACTGCGCTGTAACCGCTGCCGATGTGCACGGGGGTAAGCCGGTTTGTGATGGTGCGGTCGCCTAGCTGGCCATCGCCGTTGTATCCCCACGCCCACAGGTCACCGTTGGATTTTACGGCCACCGTGTAGCCAAGCCCTGCCGCCATGGCACGGTAGTTGCTGCCGATGTGCACGGGGGTAAGTCGGCTCGTGGTGGTGCCATCGCCCAGTTCGCCATATTTGTTTCGGCCCCACGCCCACAGGCTGCCGTCGGGTTTCAGCGCCACCGTATGCGATACTCCCGCCGCCACGGCGCTGTAGCCGCTGCCGATCTGCACGGGGAAAGTAGGAACGGGGAGATCCCAAAAAGATACAGCGGTGGAGCCGCTACCCAATTGGCCAGAGTCGTTTCGGCCCCACGCCCACAGGTCACCGTTGGATTTTACGGCCACCGTGTAGTCAAACCCTGCCGCCACGGCGCTGTAGCCGCTGCCGATCAGTGTCGGGATATTGCGTTGCGTGGTGGTGCCATCGCCCAGCTCGCCATAGTCGTTTCGACCCCACGCCCACAGGCTGCCGTCGGGCTTTAGCGCCACCGCGTGGTACGCCCCCACCGCCGCGTTACTAAAACCGCTGCCGATCTGCACGGGAATATTGCGTTGCGTAATGGTGCCATCGCCCAGTTGGCCATAGTCGTTCCGACCCCACGCCCACAGGCTGCCGTCGGTCTTCACGGCCACCGTGTAGTCAGACCCTGCCGCTACGGTGCTGTAGCCGCTGCCGATCTGCATAGGATTAGTACTGCGAGGCGTGGTAGATCCGTCGCCCAGTTGACCATAGTCGTTTCGACCCCACGTCCACAAGCTGCCGTCTGACTTCAGCGCCACTGTGTATGAATCCCCCGCCGCTACGGTGCGGTAGCCACTGCCGATTTGCCAGGGAGCATAGTGGTTGGTGGCGTTGGTGCCGCTGCCCAGTTGCCCATTGGAATTCAATCCCCACGCCCACAGGCTACCGTCGGACTTTAGTGCTACCGTATGACCTTCGCCTGCCGCCACGACACTGTAGCCGCTGCCGATCAGTATCGGGGTATTGCGTTGTGTGGTGCTGCCGTCGCCCAGTTGCCCATAAACGTTGTCTCCCCACGCCCACAGGCTGCCGTCTGGCTTTAGCGCCACTGTATGTATTCCCCCTGCCGCCACAGCGCTGTAGCCGCTGCCGATCTGTACGGGGGTATCGCTGCTGATGCCCATCTGTACGGGGAGATAGCTGCTGCTGGTGATGTTGCCGTCTCCAAGCTGCCCTTGGGTATTAAGTCCCCACGCCCACAGACTGCCGTCTGGCTTCAGTGCTACCGTGTGGCCATCGCCTGCCGCCACTGCACTGTAGCCGCTGCCGATCAGTGCCGGGGTATTGCGTTGCGTGGTGGTGCCATCTCCCAGTTGACCATAACTGTTGCCCCCCAACGTCCACAGGCTACCGTCGGCTTTCAGTGCCACCGCGTGATATGCACCCGCCGCCACGCTGCTAAAACCGTTGCCGATCTGCACAGGGGTGCTGCGTTGCGTGTCGGTGCCGTTAATAAATGGACGACCCCAGTTGTAGCTCCCCCACGCCCACAGGCTGCCGTCGGTCTTTACGGCCACCGTGTGCTGCCACCCCGCCGCCACGGCGCGGAAGCCGCTACCGATCTGTACTGGAATATTGCGTTGTATCGTGGTGCCGTCGCCCAGTTGGCCGCTGTAGTTAGCACCCCACGCCCACAAGCTACCGTCTGACTTCAGCGCTACCGTGTACTCTCCTCCTGCAGCCAAGCTGCTAAAGCCGCTGCCGATCTGCACGGGAATATTGCGTTGCGTAACGATGCCGTCGCCCAGTTGGCCGCTGCTGTTGTCCCCCCACGTCCACAGGCTGCCGTCTGACTTCACGACCGCCGTGTGGGAGTTCCCTGCTGCGATGACTGGAGCAGCCACCTGAGCGGCGCTGGCTGCGATGGGGAGAAGCAGCGACAGGAGCAGCAGGATGCCAACCCAACAGGTGGATATCCACGTAGTTTGCAGACGAATGGCGATATGGTTCATATGTCAGTCACCTTAAGTTACCAAATCAAATAAAAAGGAACGTGGTCTCACCCCGTCAATTTGGCGCACACATCACCACGCCCTCGTTTACCCAGCCGCGCGTCACCACTTCCTGTATCGCAGCCGTGCTGCTGGTGATGCGGTGGTTGCTGTCAACGCCACGGGTAAAGCCATTGTTGTAGACGCGGTAAACCGGCGTGGTGCCGCCCGGACAAGTGCCGTTGCTTGCCGGGGTCGAGATAAAATCCAGGCTCTCGAAATTCCAGCGTTGCTGTGTGGCTGGCGTACTGGCTTGAAGTTGCTTGAGGCCGTCGCACTCCGAACCGGCCAGTGTATAAAAATGCGAGTTCGGGCCGGGGGACTGGCTGCCGTAGAAACGGCAGACGGCGGTGTCGCCGCCCGATTTGAAGCTGTTGCCGGTGCGCGCCCAGCCCGACCCCGCGCTGCCGTTGTCAATGGCTGCCGCTTCGCTGAAATCAGCGGTGATGAAGTAGTGATCCAGTTTAGTGTTGTAGAACTCAACGACGGGCGTGCTGGCGACCGCGCCGCCCAAGTCATAACGCGCGATAACGGTGCTCGTCGCATCCTGCTCCGCAACGAGCAAGCGCCCGTTGGCATCGAGCGCCAGCGCGCTCACGCGTACACCGGGTAGCTCATATGCGCCGCCAGCGCCAAAACTCGCGTCAAGACTGTTATCCGGGAGCAGGCGATACAGCATTGCTGAACCATTTAAGCTATCGCGGTGGCTTCGGGTTATCAGTACGCTCGCGTCAGGCAAAGCCGTCAAGCACCAAGACAAGCCTTGATCGTTGAAATTTTCGGATAATATCGTAGAGGCACTTGTCAGCACACCATTCGCGAAAATACGAATCGCCAGCAGCGAAGAACTCCTGGGAACGGTGTCCGTAGCGGGTGTCTCGCGACCGACGGAAGCAAGCAGGCTGCCATCGGCAAATGAAAGCAAGCTCAGGCCAGTGCTCAGGCCAGTGCTTACGCCAACGGCATAGCCGAACTGTCCATCCACACCAAACGATACGACCGGCCTGCCCTGAGTGTCGAGCTTAAAGATGCGCAGCCAACCCGTCGCGCCGTTCGCGGTATACATTGTTGTGCAAACTGCAAAGACAACTGCGCCGTCGGCAAGCACGCGCAGATCGGCATACCCGCAGGAATATTCATCCGCGTCCAACGGAAATGTCACGCCGCCATTCACGCCGAAGCTCGTATCCCGCGCGCCGTCGGGCATACGCTGTTCAAGTATGGCAACCTGCTTCAGGGTGTTCGGATCGTAGGTAACCGTGCCGTAGAGCATGCGCCCATCCGGACGCAGGCCCAACGCGATATGCGCGCCTTGCTGCGATGGCCCGGTCAGCGTGTTCGTGTATCCGGGATCAACCACCCCCATCGAGTCAAGGCGAAATGCGGTGCTGCTGAATCTTTGGATCCCGGCCACAACCGTTATCGCGCCGCTGTCCTGCTCCACTGCTCGCACTACACTATTGGGTAAGGCTGATCGTTTAAACGCCGAGCGCCCGTTGGTCCCGAATGCGCTATCGGGAGAACCATCCGCCATCAGGCGAGCAACCAGGGTATTAGTGTAACTAGTGGACACGCCCTCATTTGAAATACCTGCGAGCACTACCTTGCCTGCGGGCTCGACCAGGATCGTGTCAATCTGTTCATAGCTATTTTCGAAGTTGCTCCAGATGGCGAAGCCATCACCCCGGCCATAGCCGGGTTGTAGACGACCGGTGCTATCGAGGTCTGCGACCGCGAGATCGACGCCAGTCCTGCTACAACTACCTCCGCTGCTACAACCTTTCGCCAGCACTGCCGCGCCGGGTATCAAAAAACCGCCCGCATTGTTCGGCACGACACCGATGGCGGCGAATCCGCCATATCCGGACAGTGTAATCGATGCGCTTCCGGCAATGCCAAAAGCGTTATCCGGGGCACCGCTGGCATCGAAGCGCATCAACCGCGAAGTATCTGGTACGCCAGAATATTCTGGGTAGTAGCTGATTAAACTGGTTTCAAGCAGCGCGATTCCGGCATTCGGCAGCGCCGCCAACCGATAGTTGTAGCTTCTGATGTGGCTGCTCTCGACTTCATGCCGGCCGGCGGTGCCGAAAGATGCATCGACGATGCCGCCGGCCGTGACTCGCCACAACACGACTTTGTTGGTTTCGGGAACGTTGGGCTTGGTAACGTAGCCATTGAGAAGCAATTTTCCGTCGACGGTGCGGACAATCTCGAAGGGGTGATCGAGCGGGTTGCCCAAGTCGTTGCTCGAGGCCAGGCCACCCGTTCCAAAACTGGAATTGAGCGCACCGGCTGCCGTCAAGCGCAGCAGCAGATAGTCGTGGCGATAAAAAGAGGTGTTGTTGTTAAATTGTGAGTCCACCGCCAATACGGTAAACCCGCCATCTGGTTCGGCGGCGACCGAATTGCCCGGTGCCATGACAAAATTCGCTGGCAGGCCGGTTAATATCTTTTCGCCATTCGGCGCAAACCCCAAATCACGATTTCCAGACCGGTCCAAGCGGACAAAACGCAACGCAAATTGCGCCCCTTGCGTGGCATCAGAGACGATCAGCAGACCGCCGTCCGGCTGCTGCACGAATCTTGCCGCTGTCCCCCAAGCTTGCGTGTCAAAACTGGTATCGAGAACGCCTGCCGCTGTAAACCGCATTCCAGTTACCAGTATCTGGCCATTCGCGTCTTGCTCAAGTTGCTGTGACCCAGAAAACGAAGGTGGCAGATAGACAAAGCCGCCTTGACCAAACGTGGTATCCAGACCGCCGCCCGCAAGCAGCCGCAGGACAAAGCCGTGCGAATACCGCCCGTAGTTATACCCTGCAACCAGCAGCTTGCCATCGCTTTGCAGCACCGAAGTAGTCGGCAGATCCTCCGTTCCGCTAAGCCCGCGGATGAGGGCTACGCCATTTGTTCCGAAGCTCGTATCGGGCACAGGCAGCGCGTGCGCCCCGGCGGCAAAAAACTGGAACGTGAGCACATGCATGCAAAGCACGAATGCTTTTTTAGAGAAGATGGATTTCATGGTTGCTTTCATAGTTGCTGACACAAAGAGGCGCATCTGAAAAGTCCGCTATCGGTTGCCGCATTGATTGCGTCATCGACGATCATGAGTTGCCTGACTCCTTTCACAGGGCCTCCCACATTCTGCCATTTCGCACCCGCATCGACGGATAGCCAGATTCCGTCCGCCGCTGAGACCACCACCACGCCCGAGCGCGAAGGATGCAGCGCGAGTGTGCCTGCGCCTGAGGCGAAATGTTCCGGTGCCACTGCGACCCAGTGGTCGCCACCATCGTTCGACCGCGCCAAGCCATTTGCACCGAGTGTCCAGACGGTCATGGCATCCTTCGGGTCGACCGCGATGGCGGATACCGGCGAACCTGAGTTTCCCGCGAAAGCCGGGTTCCATAAGGAGCCGCCATCAGTCGAGCGGTAGATGCCCTGCGGTGTTCCGACATAAAGCCGGGAGGGCGCTTGTGGCGAATTGGCGAGTGCATTCAGCGCGCCAGTCGGCAATCCGGCGCTGGCGCTTTTGAATGATCCGTCGGGCTGGGTCAGAAACACCTGATAGCTAATTTTATTGAATGTCGAGAGATACCAGAAGCGTCCATTCGGCGTATCGAACACTGCCTCGCCGCTATAGTTACCGTGGTAGCCGTAGTAGCCGTCATTGAAACTGTAGCCGCCTGCCCAATGCGCCCCTCCATCGGTGGTGCGTATATACTTGGAGCCTAAGGAGCCGTGAGATGCTGGTACGATATAAAGGCCTCCATACATGCCCCACCGCTCTCCATCTGACGAGAGGCGCGCGCCTTCAGACCAAGCGGCGTCAGCTTGGGATACCCTGCCCCAGGTACCCTGCAAATCCTGCTGAATTAGCGTGCCTCCCGACACAGTTGCGAGACGATTGCCGAACGCGGCAATGCTGGTTACGGCGACGGTTGAGCGAAACGCTGCCATGCTGCGCGGCATCTGCCATTGCCCGCCAGCCAGAACTTCAAAATGAGGCAGGGTTCTATAACCCGTCTGTAAGGAGCCATAACTTGTCAGCGCAATCAGGTGATCCGGCGTTGCCACACTCACTGCGATTCGATTGCCAGGGTATCCATCGCCCGTGTAATAGCTGACAGAAAACTGCGGTTTCGGCAGCAAAGTCCAAGTCTGTCCAGCATCCACAGTGCGATATAAGGCCTCGTCGTTAGTGGTCGTGATCAAGATGCCGAGCGGGTCGCTGTCATCCAGACTCGATGCAGAAATTTTCCCAGGGGTCGCCACTGGACTCCAACTGCTGCCCAGGTCATCGCTGCGCTGCATCGTGCCATCAAGGTTCAGTACCACCAGAGTGTTAGGCATTTGCGCAGACCAGAGAAACTGGTCGCCCGATCCCCCAGGCAAGGGCATCGGTCGCCAAGTGCCAGCTCCGCCATCAGAGTTGATCCAGAGTTGCCCACTATATCCGATCAGCACTCCCGGTACCGTCGTTACGACTAGCTTCCTTAGAATATGATCCACCGAACCTTCGCTGCTGCGAACCAGCAGTCCTGCATCGGCGCCCTGCCACGATTTGCCCCCGTCCGCGGTGCGCAACAGCACCCCGTCAGTGCCATTCGGAGCGATAAATCTTGCACTGAAGAACACGGTGTCGACGTGTAGCGGATCGAAGGCAAAATTTCTTAGATCGGCACGAAATATGAACCCCTGCGGACTTACATCGCTCCATGTCACGCCACCATCAATCGACTTGAATATTCCCCATCCCTGACTGTCACGTAGGCGACCAGCTGCATATATCGTATCGCGCTGCCAAGGATGCTGGCCGATACCGCGACCATCGAGATGGTCACTACTCAGCAAGATTCCCTTGCCATCCTTGAACGCCTGCTGCCAATTCTGGCCACGATCACGGCTCACATACAGCGCCTGTCCGCCAAAATATCTGTCCAGTTCCATTGCAGTACCAAATACACGATCCGGATCGGTGGGGCTGGGGAACAGGTGAAACGACACCCCCTGCGCCACTACCTTGAACGACTCTCCCCCATCGTCGCTACGCCATACCGCGTGTTCGGCATTCACCGACGGATTGCGCTGCCCGGCATAAACCACCCGCCGATCAAGCGGGTTTATCGCTACCGACTCGATCAAATTAATCGGCAGGTCGACTGCGGCCCAGGACGGGGTAAGCGGAACCGTGCTGCCTTGAACACCACCTCCACCGCCGCTGCACGCGGATAGCAAGACGAGGCCAAGCAACAGCACTTTGAGTGACCAACGTTTTACTGTGCTACCTTGGGGTGCGCCAGTATCGTTTGCTGCTTTTATTCGCATAATATTCTCCATTGAGCGGATTATCGGCTACCGGTATGCCCACATTTAAGATGCAACCCGATGCTTAATCCGTTGAAATACATGAATGCTCGTCGCCAGCAGATGTAAGGGCCGTTGTGCTGCGGCGAAAAGCGCATATACGTATCGCCCGTCTTTCCCTTTCAATTCGGCGCGCACATCACCACGCCCTCGTTGCTCCAGCCGCGATTCACCACTTCCTGTATCGCAGCCATGCTGCTGGTGATGCGGTGGTTGCTGTCAACGCCACGCGCAAAGCCATTGTTATAGGCCCGGTAGATGGGCTGCGTGCCGCTGGGGCAAGCGCCGTTGACCGGCGGGGTCGAAACAAAATCCAGGCTCTCGAAATTCCAGCGTTTCTCCGTAGCCGGGGTGCTGGCCTGCAACTGTTTGAGGAAGTCACATTCGCCGGTATCGGCCGTATAAAAATGCGAGTTCGGGCCGGGCGACTGGCTGCCGTAGAAACGGCAGACGGCGGTATCGCCGCCCGATTTGAAGGTGTTGCCGGTGCGGCTCCAGCCCAGCCCGGCGCTGCCGTTGTCGATAGCCGCGGCCTCGCTGAAATCGGCGGTGATGAAGTAGTGATCCAGGTTGGTGTTGTAGAACTCGACAACATCGGAAGAAAAATAGAGATTCAGTCCCAGCACTTTGCCCGGTGTCACATAATAGCCGGAGGTGCCATCGCCCAGTTGACCATCAAAGTTTTCCCCCCATGCCCACAGGCTACCATCGGACTTCAGCGCCACCGTGTGACTAGAACCTGCCGCCACGGCGCTGTAGCCGCTGCCGATCATTACCGGAATATTGCGTTGCGTGTTGCTGCCGTCGCCCAATTGTCCATAATGGTTGTCTCCCCACGCCCACAGGCTGCCGTCTGACTTCAGCGCCACCATGTGGCCGAAACCTGCCGCCACGGCGCTGTAGCCGCTGCCGACCAATACTGGGGTATTGCTTTGCGTGGCGGCACCGTAGCCCAGTTGACAGCTCCCCCATGTCCACAGGCTACCGTCGGACTTTAGCGCCACCGTGTATAGCCAGCCCGCAGCCATGGCGCTGTAGCCGCTGCCGATCTGCACAGGGGTTATACGTGACGCGTTGGTGCCGTCGCCCAGTTGTCCAAAGGAGTTGCTCCCCCACGCCCACAGGCTGCCGTCGGGCTTCAGCGCTACCGCGTGTCCGATCCCCGCTGCCACGGCGCTGTAGCCGCTGCCAATTTGGACAGGGGTGTTGTAACCGAAGGTGCCGCCACTCGCTCGCCCATAAAGATAATAGTTGTTCCCCCATACCCACAGGCTGCCGTCTGACTTCAGCGCTATCGTCTGGTCGCCATTTGCCGCTACGGCGCTGTAGCCGCCGCCGATCATTACCGGGGTATTGCGTTGCGTGGTGGCACCGTCGCCCAGTTGACCGCTCCCCCACGCCCACAGGCTGCCATCGGGCTTCAACGCCACCGTGTGCTGGCACCCCGCTGCCACGGCGCTGTAGCCGCTGCCGATCTGCACCGGGGTGTTGTGAAACACGTTGGTACCGTCACCCAATTGCCCATAATAGTTGTCCCCCCACGTCCACAGGCTACCGTCTGGCTTCAGCGCCACCGTGTGCTTGCACCCCGCTGCCATGGCGCTGTAACCGGCACCGATCAGCACCGGGGTATTGCGTTGAAAGTTGGTGCCGTAGCCCAGTTGACCACCGCTGTTATACCCCCACGCCCACAGGCTGCCGTCGGACTTCAGCGCCGCCGTGTGTTGGTAACCCGCCGCCACGGCGCTGTAGCCGCTGCCGATCAGCACCGGGGTATTGCGGCGGGTGGTGGTGCTGTCCCCAAGTTGCCCATAGGTGTTCATCCCCCACGCCCACAGGCTGCCGCCGGGCTTCAGTGCCACCGTGTGGCCCCAGCCCACCGCCACGGCGCTGTAGCCGCTGCCGATCAGCACAGGGGTGCTGTGACTGAAGTTGGTGCCGTCGCCCAGCTCGCCACCGCTGTTGCTCCCCCACCCCCACAGGCTGCTGTCGGGCTTCAGCGCCACCGTGCGGTAGCCGCCAGCCGCCACGGCGCTGTAGCCGGTGCCGATCAGTGCCGGGGTATTGCGTTGCATGACAGTGCCGTCGCCCAGTTGACCAATGCCGTTGTCACCCCACGCCAACAGGCTGCCGGACTTCAGCGCCACCGTATGGTAGTCACCTGCCGCTACGGCGCTGTAACCGTAGCCGATCAGCACCGGGGTATTGCGGTGGGTGGTGGTGCCGTCACCCAGTTGACCATGAAAGTTGTCCCCCCACGCCCACAAACTGCCGTCTGACTTCACGGCTACCGTGTGGCCGTAGCCCGCTGCCACGGCGCTGTAGCCGCTGCCGATCAGTACGGGCGAAAGGCGGTCGGTTGTGGTGCCGTCGCCCAGTTGGCCACTACCGTTGAATCCCCACGCCCACAGGCTGCTGTCGGACTTTACCGCCACCGTGTGGTTCCAGCCCGCCGCCACGGCGCTGTAACCGGTGCCGATCAGGACCGGGATATTGCGTTGCGTGGTGGCGCCGTCGCCCAGTTGACCACTCCCCCACGCCCACAGGCTGCCGTCCGACTTCAGCGCCACCGTGTGGGCGACACCTGCTGATATGACTGGAGCTACGACTTGGGCAGCGCTGGCTGCGATGGGTAGAAGCAGAGCCAAGAGGATACCAACCCAGCAAGTGATGCCCCATGTGGTTTTCAGGCGAAGGGGGTTGTGTTTCATATGTCGGTCACCTCAAGTTACAAAACAAAATGAAGAGGAGCGTTGCTTTGCCCGTTCAATTCGGCGCGCACATCACCACGCCCTCGTTGCTCCAGCCGCGATTCACCACCTCTTGTATGGCAGCCGTACTGCTGGTGATGCGATGGTTACTGTCGACGCCGCGGGAAAAGCCGTTGTTATAGGCCCGGTAGATGGGCTGCGTGCCGCCGGTGCAGGCGCCGTTGACCGGCGGGGTCGAAACAAAATCCAGGCTCTCAAAATTCCAGCGTGGCTGCGTGTCCGGCGTGCTTGCCTGTAGCAGCTTGAGGCCGTCGCACTCCGAACCGGCCAGTGTATAAAAATGCGAGTTCGGGCCGGGCGACTGGCTGCCGTAGAAACGGCAGACGGGTGTATCGCCGCCCGATTTGAAGCTGTTGCCAGTGCGCGTCCAGCCCGGCCCCGCGCTGCCGCCATCGATTGCTGCCGCCTCACTGAAATCGGCGGTGATGAAGTAGTGATCCAGGTTGGTGTTGTAGAACTCGACCACTTGCGAGGTGATGCCCGGATTCAAGTTTGCCACTATCGTCGGGCTCAAGCGGCTCGCTGTCGTGCCATCGCCGACTTGCCCGAAAGCGTTGGCTCCCCACGCCAAGATACTGCCGTCGGACTTGACGGCGAGGCTATGACTCCATCCTCCCGCCACTGACACTACCCCGGTTAGCCCCGGCACAGCCACCGGAATCAAGCGGCTCGTCGCTGTGCCATCACCGAGTTGGCCGGAAGAGTTGGCTCCCCACGCCCAGACGCTGCCGTCGGACTTGATAGCAAGACTATGACTCGTTCCCGCCGCCACAGCCACCACGCCGGTCAGCCCCGCCACTTGTACCGGCGAGGAACAAGCTGTCGTTGTGCCATCACTGAGTTGGCCAGCACCGTTGTATCCCCACACCCAAACGCTGCCGTCGGATTTGAGGGCGAGACTATGACCCGCTCCCGCCGCCACCGCCACCACCCCGTTGATCCTCGCCAGTTGTAACGGCGAACGACGTTGCGCTGTCGTGCCATCGCCGAGTTGACAAAACTGGTTGTTTCCCCAAGCCCATACGCTGCCGTCGGATTTGACGGCGAGGGAGTGGTCAGATCCCGCCGCCACCGCTACCATGCCGCTAAGCTGTGATACCTGCACTGGCGAAGATCGATCCAGCCACATGCCATCGCCGAGTTGGCCATAAAAGTTGCTTCCCCACGCCCACACGCTGCCATCCGACTTGAGGGCGAGGGAGTGATAGCTAAAACTGCTAGACGCTATTGCCGTCACGCCAGTGAGACCAGAGACCATTACCGGCGAGGAACGGGCCGTCGTCGTGCCATCGCCGAGCTGGCCGGAAGAGTTGGCTCCCCATGCCCAGACGCTGCCGTCCGACTTGAGAGCGAGGCTATGATAGTTCCCCGCAGTCACTGCCGTCATGCCGGTGAGCCCCGGCACCTGTACCGGCAAGATGCTGAGCCTCGTCGTGCCATTGCCGAGCTGGTCAAAATAGTTGTTTCCCCAAGCCCGCACGCTGCCGTCGGACTTGACGGCGAGGGAGCCGTCTCCTCCTGCTGCCACAGCCGCCACGCCGGAGAGTACCTGCACCGGCGCAACGCGATCCGCAGTCGTGCCATCGCCGAGTTTGCCAAGATAGTTGCTTCCCCATGCCCAGAGGCTGCCGTCCGACTTGAGGGCTAGAGTGTGAAAGCTCCCCGCCGCCACGGCCACCACGCCGGTCAGCCCCGCCACTTGCACCGGTGCAGCGCGATCCGTGGTCGTGCCATCGCCGAGTTGGCCAGCAGAATTGAGTCCCCACGCCCAGATGCTACCGTCAGATTTAAGCGCGATTGAATGAGATTCCGCTTGCCCATCCGGCGAACCAGCCGCCACCGCCACCACGCCGGTGAACCCCGGCACCTGTACTGGTGAAAGACGGGATACCGTTGTGCCATCGCCAAGCTCGCCGTCAGAGTTGTAACCCCACGCCCACACGCTACCGTCTGACTTGACGGCGAGGCTGTGTCCAAACCCGGCCGCCACCCCCACCACACCGGTGAGCCCCGGCACCTGCACCGGTGAAGATCGGTCAGTTGTCGTGCCTTCGCCGAGTTGGCCATAACCGTTGTATCCCCACGCCCAGACATCGCCGCCGGATGTGACGGCGAGTGAGTGATTTCCTCCTGCCGCTACCGCCACCACGCCGGTGAGGTACGGCACTTGCTTCGGCGATGAGCTATAGTTTCCCCATTCCCAGACGCTGCCGTCCGACTTGAGGGCGAGGGTGTAGTGGCTTCCCACTGCTACTGCCGCCATGCCGGTAAGTCCCGGCACTTGCACCGGCGCAGATCGGTTCGTTGTCGTGCCATCACCTAGTTGGCCGTAACTGTTGTCTCCCCACGCCCAGATACTGCCATCCGATCTGACGGTCACATTGTGAGAAATCCCAACTGCTACCCGCGATTTTCCAGAACCCTGTCCGAGATTGAAATCGGTGACGGCTTGGGGGGCTGCGGAATATAAAGGGTGCCCCAGACCGAGTTGGCCGGAAGCATTATTCCCCCACCCGTAAACCTTGCCATCGGCACCCAGCCCAATGGAATGGTCATACCCTGCCGCCACTTGCGGCGTGACCGCTGCGGCGGACACGGAAAAAAACAAACCCGGCAGAAGAAATAAACGGATGATTAAACGCATTGAATACATTTCCGTTAATTCGGCGCGCACATAACAACGCCCTCGCTGCTCCAGCCGCGATTCACCACTTCCTGTATCGCAGCCGTGCTGCTGGTGATACGGTGGTTAGAATCAACGCCTCTGCTGAACCCATTGTTATAGGCGCGGTAAACCGGCGTGGTGCCGCCCGGACAAATGCCGTTGTTTGCTGGGGTCGACACAAAATCCAGACTCTCGAAATTCCAGCGCTGCTGCGTGGTCGACGTAGTGGCTTGAAGCTGCTTGAGGCCGTCGCACTCCGAACCGGCCAGTGTATAAAAATGCGAGTTCGGGCCGGGCAACTGGCTGCCGTAAAAACGGCACACGGCGGTGCTGCCGCCCGACTTGAAGGTGTTGCCGGTGCGGCTCCAGCCCGGTCCGGCGTTGCCGCCGTCGATGGCCGCAGCTTCGCTTGAGTCGGCGGTGATGAAATAATGATCCAGGTTGGTGTTGTAGAACTCGATGACCACATCGGAAGGAAAGAAGAGATTCAGCCCCAGCACTTTGGCCGGTGTCGCGTAGTAGCCGGAAGTGCCGTCGCCCAGTTGACCGTAATAGCCGTTCCCCCACGCCCACAGGCTGCCGTCGGACTTCAGCGCCACCGTGTGATCGAAACCTGCCGCCACTGCGAGGTAGTCGCTGCCGACCAGTACAGGAGTATTGCGTTGCGTGGTGGTGCCGTCACCCAGTTGGCCATAGTTGTTCCACCCCCACGCCCACAAACTACCATCGGACTTCAGAGCCACCGTGTGCAAACTCCCCGCAGCCACTGCACGGTAGCCGCTACCGATCTGTACCGGAGTATTGCGTTGCGTAGTCGTGCCGTCTCCCAGTTTGCCATTATCGTTCCGACCCCATGCCCACAGACTGCCATCAGACTTCAAAGCCACCGTATAATCACCACCTGTTGTCGCTGCGCTGTAGCCGCTGCCGATCAGTACCGGGGTATTGCGTTGCGTGATGGTGCCGTCGCCCAATTGACCATAAAAGTTGCTTCCCCACGCCCACAAGCTGCCGTCGGATTTCAGCGCCACCGTGTGGCTGAAGCCTGCTGATACTGTGCTGTAGCCGCTGCCGATCAGTACCGGGGTATTGCGTTGCGTGGTAGTGCCATCGCCAAGTTGGCCGGTGTTGTTTAGCCCCCATGCCCACAGGCTGCCGTCTGACTTCACGGCTAGCGTGCGCGAGCTTCCCGCCGCCACGACACTGTAGCCACTGCCGATCAGTACCGGAGCATTGCGTTGCGTGGTGGTACCGTCGCCCAATTGACCAAAAAAGTTGCTCCCCCACACCCACAAGCCGCCGTCAGATTTCAGCGCCACCGTGTGGCTGAAACCTGTTCCCGCAGCGTTGAAACTTGCTGCCACGGCGCTGTAACCGCTACCTATTAGTACCGGGATATTTCGTTGTGTGGAGGTGCCATCGCCTAATTGCCCATAGTTGTTGCTCCCCCACGCCCAAAGGTGGCCGTCGAACTTCAGCGCCACCGTATGGCTTCCCCCCGCCGCTGCGGCGCTGTAGCCGCTGCCAATCGGTACCGGGGTATTGCGCTGCGTGGGCATACCATCGCCCAGTTGGCCAAAAGAGTTCCCCCCCCACGCCCAAAGGTTGCCGTCGGGCTTCAGCGCCACCGTGTGGCTCCCCCCCGCCGCCACGGCGCTGTAGCCGCTGCCGATTTGCACCGGGGTACTGCGTTGCGTGGTGGTACCGTCACCAAGTTCGCCATAAAAATTGTATCCCCACGCCCACAGGCTGCCATCGGACTTCACGGCCATCGTACGCGTGTTTCCTGTTGCCACGGCACTGTAGCCGCTGCCGATCTGCACCGGGGTATTGCGTTGCGTGGTGGTGCCGTCACCAAGTTCGCCATAAAAATTGTATCCCCACGCCCACAAGCTGCCGTCGGGCTTCAACGCCACCGTGTGGCCAGCACCTGCCGCTACGGCGCTGTAGCCATTGCTGATCTGCACCGGGTTATTGCGTTGCGTGGTGGTTCCATCGCCCAGTTGGCCGTTATAGTTCCCTCCCCACACCCACAAGCTGCCGCCGGGCTTCAACGCCACCGTGTGCTGGCCTCCTGCTGACACGGCGCTGTAGCCGCTGCCAATCTGCACGGGGGTAAGCCGGTTAGTGGTAGTGCCATCGCCCAGTTGGCCCCAGCCGTTGTACCCCCACGCCCACAGGCTGCCATCGGGCTTCATGGCCACCGTATGCCCCCACCCTGCCGCCACGATACTGTAGCCACTGCCGATTTGTACCGGGGTGTTGCGTTGCGTGGTGGTGCCGTCGCCAAGTTGTCCATAGCGGTTTTCCCCCCACGCCCACAGGCTGCCATCGGGCTTCAGCGCCATCGTGTGGTAGTTACCTGCTGACACGGCGCTGTAGCCGCTGCCGATCAGTATCGGAGTATTGCGTTGCGTGGTGGTGCCGTCGCCCAGTTGCCCATTGCTGTTGTCTCCACACGCCCACAAGCTACCGTCGGACTTCACGACCACCGTATGACCTAATCCTGCTGCAATCGCTCCACCCTGAGCGGCGCTGGCAGCAATGGGTAGAAGCAGCGACAGAAGCATGCCAGCCAAACAAGTGATGAGCCATGTAGTTTTCAGACGAATTGAGTTACGGTTCATAGTCAGTCACCTTAAGTTACAAAATCAAATTTAAAGAGTGTCGTTCTTGCCCGGTCAATTCGGCGCGCACATCACCACGCCCTCGTTGACCCAGCCGCGATTCACCACTTCCTGTATCGAAGCCGTGCTGCTGGTGATGCGGTGGTTGCTGTCGATGCCGCGATTGAAGCCATTGTTATAGGCACGATAAACCGGTGTGGTGCCGCTCGGACAAGTGCCGTTGCTTGCCGGGGTAGAAACGAAATCCAGGCTCTCGAAATTCCAGCGTTTCTGCGTGGCTGGCGTAGTGGCTTGAAGCAGCTTGAGGCCATCGCACTCCGAACCGGCCAGTGTATAAAAATGCGAGTTCGGGCCGGGCGACTGGCTGCCGTAGAAACGGCACACGGCGGTATCGCCGCCCGACTTGAAGGTGTTGCCGGTGCGCGTCCAGCCCAACCCCGCGCTGCCGCCGTCGATGGCCGCTGCCTCGCTTGAGTCGGCGGTGATGAAGTAATGATCCAGGTTGGTGTTGTAGAACTCAACGACGATAGGGTTATCCGACGCGGCCACATTTACCGGCGCTCTCTGTACGCCAGCGCTGCCGTTGCCAAGCTGGCCGAAATAGCTGTAACCCCAACACTTCGCCCCACCCACCGTGGTGAGCGCGCAGGTGTGAGCGCCCCCTGCCTCGATAGCCGCCACCCCGCTGGCAAGACCGGTCACATCCACGGGTGCCGATCGATTCGTTGTGGAATTGTCACCGAGCTGGCCGAAGCCGTTGTAGCCCCAGCACTTCACCCCACCCGCCGCCGTCAGCGCACAGGTATGGGAAATATTACCCATCGGAGTACCCCCTGCCCCTGCCGCAATGGCATTCACGCCGCTGGCAAGACCCACCACATCCACCGGTGTCAAACGATCCGCAGTGGAGTTGTCGCCGAGCTGACCGGTGCTATTGTCACCCCAGCATTTCACCCCGCCCGTCGCGGTCAGCGCGCAGCTGTGTTGTTCACCGGCAGCGATGAACCTGATCTCGTCAGCAAGACTTGTCACATCCACTGGTGTTAATCGATCCGTGGTGGAATTGTCGCCAACCTGACCGAAGGAATTTCCACCCCAGCATTTCACTCCGCCTGTCGTGGTCAGCGCGCAGGTGTGAAATCCTCCCGCAGCAATCGCCGCCACGCCACTGCCAAGACCGACCACGTCCACCGGCACCAACCGCTCCAGAGTGGAATTGTCACCAAGCTGCCCCTTGCTGTTGGCACCCCAGCACTTCACTCCGCCCGCTGTAGTGAGCGCGCAGGTGTGGGCGCCCCCTGCCTCAATAGCCGCCACCCCACTGGCAAGCCCCGTCACATCCGCCGGCATCAAACGGATCGTTCTGGTGTTATCGCCGAGCTGGCCGACGCTATTGTCACCCCAGCATTTCACACCGCCCGCCGTAGTGAGCACACAGGAGTATTGATCACCTAAAGCCATGTCCGCCACGCCGCTGGCAAGCCCCGTTACATCTACCGGTGTCGAACGACTTTTGGCGGAGTCGGCCACATTTCCTTCTGGCATATTTTCGCCAAGCTGGCCTAGGCTGTTGGCACCCCAGCATTTCACCCCGCCCGCCGTGGTAAGCGCACAGGTGTGATTCATTCCTGCGGCAAGGCTTGCCACCCCGCTGGCCAGCCCCGTCACATCCACCGGCATCAAGCCGCCCGTGCCAAAATTGTCACCGAGCTGCCCTCTGCCATCGTTACCCCAGCACTTTACCTCGCCCGAAGTGGTGAGCGCGCAGGTGTGGCTAGTGCCTGCGGCAAGACCCACCACGCCACTGGCAAGACCCTGCACATCCACCGCCACCACGCGATTCGTAAGGGGGGAACTGCCACCGAGCTGACCGGAGCTATTGTCACCCCAGCACTTCACTCCGCCCGCCGTGGTCAGAGCGCAGGTGTGGTAGCCCCCCGCAACGATGGCTGTGACACCGCTGGCAAGACCCGTAACATCCACCGGCGTTAGCCGTTGTACAGTGGTACCGTCACCCAGCTGGCCGGATGCATTCCAGCCCCAGCACTTCACTCCGCCCGCCGTGGTCAGCGCGCAGGCGTGTTCATCACCACCAGCGATGTACTGTGTGCTGCCTACAGCTATGGCTGCCACCCCGCTGGCAAGACCCATCACGTCCACAGGTGTCGATGAATGCAAGGAATTCAAGCCCCAGCATTTCACTCCGCCCGCCGTAGTGAGCGCGCAGGTGTGGTTAGTTCCCGCGGCAATGGCGACTACGCCGCTGGCAAGTCCCGTTACATCCACCGGCGGCGAAGAAGGGTAGGCGTTGCTGACACCGACGGCGCGGGCGTGTCCCCAGCATTTCACACCACCCACCAAGGTGAGTGCGCAGGTATGTGCAGAGCCTGCTGAAATGGCTGCGACGCCGCTGGCAAGGCCCGGCACATCTATCGGCGTCAAGCGACCCGTAGTAGAACTGTCACCGAGCTGACCGGAGCCATTGTCACCCCAGCACTTCACCCCGCCCGCCGTGGTGAGCGCGCAGGTGTGATCCAGCCCAACCGAGACGGCCACCACCCTGCTGCCAAGGCCCGTCACATTCACTGGCATCGAGCGTTGCGTGGTGGAATTGTCGCCGAGCTGGCCGTAGGCATTCCAGCCCCAGCATTTCACCCCACCCGCCGTGGTAAGCGCGCAAGTGTGGAAACCGCCAGCCGCAATATGGCTGATGCCACTCAAGTCTGCGGCATAGGCTGGCACACTTCCCAGCCACCCCGTACAGGCCAGCAGCAGTGTCCAGGAAAAACGTTTCAACATGTGAAGCATGGAACCTCCCATAACGCGGGCATGGCTCTGCCCTCGCGAAAATTGCCCGTTAAATTTACTTTTTTCGCACCTGATATCATGGTGCCGGTGCGCAAAACACGATGCCTTCTGGCGACCATCCTTGGGTCTGCATTTGCGCATACAGGTTGGGATCAGTCGTGTAACGATGATTCGAATCACTTTGCGCAAAGCGATTGTTGTAGAGCCGATAAACCGGTTGTTGGTTTATGCCGCATTGCCCGTTCACCGGTGCGAACAAATAGAACGCGATGCCTTCCAGCGTCCAGCCCGGGTCCTGTTTGATAGCGGCGCATTCGCTGGCGTTTACCGTGTAGAAATGCGAGTTCGGGCCGCGGCCCGGGGTGCCGTAAAAACGGCAGACGGCGGTGCTGCCGCCCGACTTGAAGGTGTTGCCGGTGCGCGTCCAGCTCGGCCCTGCGCTGCCGCCGTCGATCTGCGCCGCTTCATTTGCGTCGGCGGTCATGAAGTAATTGCCAAGATTGGTGTTGTAAAATTCCACTACGAGGTTACTGTCCGGATATTCTCCTGTACGCTCCGCCGTTGAAGCCGCTTTGAACGCCGCAGCATCGCCCGTTTGGGGTGCGGAATACGCGTTGACAGAGTTGATCATGGTTGTACTCCTTCGTGGAATCGGGACTCGCAGTAGAGCTGCCCTGTACAATCGGCACCAACAGCGCTAAGCCCGAGCAGAAAGCTTTAGCGCCTCTGCCGAAAGGGCGACTTGGTTTGTGTTGTTCACAGCGTTGGTGGATGCGCCAACATTGATGCCGTTTTATTAAGTTCAAGATTATTTTGCAACTGCTGCATGAGCTGATCCAGTTGAGATTCATATCCCTTGAACCAGGGCTGGCGTTTCAAATCGTCGGCAGTTAATAGCCAGCCGGTTGTGACGGCGGAATTTGGGTGATGTTTCATCGCTTTCATTGACCTCGTGATCAATTGAGCGAGAGGGTTCTCGCTATCGAGTTTTTCCGGAACTCTGCGTTCGTTCTCGGCAACACTTTCATAACCGATTTGAGCGCTGGCCCGTGCCACCACCCATTCGACGGACGACTTTTCTTCGCTGCTGACGCTGTCCAGAAACTTGATCCCATTTTTAAACCCATCCGAGAGACTGCCGAAAGGAGATTTGAACGTTCCTTCTTTGCTGGTTGGCCCACTGTAAAGCCCCATCGCCAAACCTTGTTGTCGCACCATGAACGATTGAGCCATATCTTGTTCCTCTTTGCTGAATTGCCCCCCTTCGTTGCTGCGGACCGCGTATAGCGAACGACGATCCAAATTCCCCATGACAGTATTCCAATCTTTTCCTTCCCAACTATTGCTGTCAAAGGGCTTGCCGCTGGCTTTCATCGCCGCATATTGGGCATCCATGCCCGCACGTGCATCGATAGCCACTTGCTTGAAACTCTTCTGTTCTCCGTCCGCCGTTCGATCACCAACATTCGAGACGTTGGTCACCCCATTTGACAAAGCAAACGACTGCGGCAGGTTGTCGCGCCCGGCAAAAAACGGGGCATAGTTGTTCAGCGCAACCTCTTTCGATGCATTCCTGGCTTGGGTCGAGAGCGTCACAACGACCCCCGTTGTCGGGGGCGCGGTGTTGTCGGCGGAAGCCGCCGTCTTGCTCGACGGTTGGCTTGCATCGGGCGCGACAGTATGGGCGACGGGTCGCTGCGTAGTCGCGCTCGACGTATTTGCGTAGGCGGATGCTGCTGTCGAAATAACGGACATTTAAACTCTCCTTATGTTTTCACTACACCCGAAGCCGCACCCGGCTGATTGCTCGCGAAATCGGAAGCAACAGGCCACATTGTCATTGAACGGTAGCGTGCCGGTTGCTCGCCCTGTTGGTCAAATATTTTGAGGAGAATGTCTGACGGAGCCGTCCCTTTTGCCTTTTCCGAGCTGATCATGTCACGCAATTGATTCTGGTAACTGGCCGTTTGCTGGGTCGCGTAGGCCCGGCTTTCCGCTGTCACTATCTCTCCGCTCGAATAGCGCAGAATGCCATCAATGGTTGGATTTCCTGACGCACCCGGCATGGTATGCGAAATATCATAGCCAATATCGGAACCGGCAGTGAAGTCGTGTTCGGCATAAAAATCTACATGCTTGGCCCACATAGGATCTGATGGATTATTCTGAATCATCGCCCTGATAGCATTGCCTCCCGCAAACTTATCGGCCATTGCCTGTTTAAAGAATGGCTCACTATTGGCAGGTATGGCGGAATCGTTGGTATCTGCCGCAGACTGGGATTGAGCAGCAGTTTGCGGAGCAGTAGATTGACCGGACGTTACAGAAGATGACTGCTGCGATGCGTTAGTAAGGGCTGCCGCGAGCGCATCGCGTGCCGCTTGTGAAATTGTGGCGCTGCTGGTATTAGCCGCAGGTTGAGGCTGGCTGGTTGCAGTTTGTAGTGCGATTGATTTGCCAGTTGCCGCCAGAATGGTCGGTTGCGTGGCGGCAATAAAATTGATAGCGAACATGGCGCATCTCCTCGTTATGGGCATGCCATCCATGGCATAAATTGAAAACGATAATGCTCGTTTAAACCTTATGAGTTAACTACCTGACCACCCGAATTTAGATATTGTTCTGGTGCGCCATTTGGATTGCTTGCCGTTTGGATGCTGGATGGGCCTGCAAGGGGCGGCAAGCTCATCATGGCCCGGAAGGCATCTGGCTGCTTGGCTTGTAAATCAAATATATCGCTAATGATTTGGCCTGGAGTTGTCCCTTTTGCCAGTTCTGTGTTGTACAGCTCAAGCACCTGGCTCATGTAGATGCTTGCCTGTTTGGTGTAATAAACCTGGCTCGCTGCTGTTACCGGTTCGCCATTTGAATAAGAAATAGGATCATTAGGCGTTTTGCCGGCGAGGCTGACCAATCCACCAACCGATCCGCCCAGTAGATTTTCATGGGACAGGACATAGGCATTATGAGTTGTAAGCGCAGAAGTCGGATTACTAAGAGCATATTCTCGTGTCTGATTTTGCCCCACGGTCTGTTCAGCTATTGATCGTTCATAGTTCGCATAAAGGGCGGATGAAGAAATGGTAACACTGCTGCTGGCATTGGGCTGCGACGATGTAGTCGCAATTTGTGGGGCGGTGGATTTTCCAGCCGTTGCAGGAATCGACGACTGCGTGGCGGTGATGAAGTTTACGGTGGACATGTCATATCTCCTTGATGTTATGGCGCTACGATTTCACACTGCCAGATGCCGTGCCAGGTTGGTTGTTCGGAAAATCGGCGGCTACCGGCCACATTGCCATTGCGCGGAAGCGCGCAGGTTGCTGTTCCTGCAAATCCAGCATCTTGATTATAAGGTCGCCGGGCGGAGTCTTTTTTGCCATTTCTGAGTTATACAATTCAAGCAAGGCGCTTTGATAATGATTTCCTTGCTGCATGGCGTATGCACGACTCTCCGCCGTTACGGGTTCGCCGCTCGAATAGCGCAGGATGCCATCCCCTCCCGGTATCGTGCCTGTAATATCGTAAAGCAGATCGGTATCTTCGTTGAAAGTATGGTGCGCCATCTGATCGGCCGTTTCTGCCCACATGGGATTTGACGGATCATTCGCCATCATCGCGCGTTGCTGATTTCGCCCCGCAAATCTTTCAGCCATACCTTGCTCAAAACTGGCACGGCTCATGGCGGTGGGAGAAATAGTGATGCTGCCGGAATTAGCATCAGGCTGAGACTGTGCGGCCACAGTTTGTGGCACAGTAGATTTTCCAGCCGTTGCAGAGGTTGACGGCTGTGTGGCTGCGATGAAGTTTACAGTGAACATGCTTATGACTCCGTCCGTCAGGTTTTCTGCATTCTCTACCCCCACACGCCCACTGCCACCTATCAACCTTGATAGGTGGCAGTGGGCGAAAAAATGCGCGAAAATGGCATCGTTTTTTCTCAAAGGAGAGCCACATGATCATTCAATCTGGCTACGGCGTCTTGGCTTACAGCGGTATTGCAACCGCCTCTACGCAGCGGCAAGACGGCAAAATGGCATCGGCAGCCATTGCCGATCCAGCGAAAAGCACCGATCAGGTGTCGCTATCCAGTGCCGGCAACGCACTTGCCGCAGACGAAAGCAATATGACACAGACCAGAACTTTCGCTCAGGAAAGATTGATAAGGGCAGCCAGTTCTGACCGCGCAAGCGCCGAAAAAATAGCCCAAGGAATGGCAGAGACGCCAAGCACAATATTTTTTGACATTAGCGGCCAACGTGGTGTTGGTAACGGTACTGGTGAGTTCGTAAGAAAGCTGTCAACCACGGGGCAAATCGTAGGTGACGACTATATAAACAACTTCAACAAAGAAGCTTCGGTAATCGACGCGCAGCGGCTCGCAATCTATAACTCTGAGAAGGCAAATGGAACGGACCCCTTGCTGATCCTGGTCAAGATGATTGATTTCACGAACTCACAATCCCAAGACTATCTTGATGCCACTGGTTGGGGGTGGCGTGGTAGTTCGCCACCATAACATCTATGAGCATTCGTATTGCCACAACCGATTCCGAGATCGCCGCCTGTTATCCTGTTATGCGGGAGCTTCGTCCTCACGTCGCGGAAAGCCAGTTTCTCACGCGGGTTCGGAGTCAAGAATGTGCGGGGTATAGGCTCGCCTACGTTCAAGAGTCAATTGGCGTGGTTGCCGTCGCCGGATTTCGGGTCGGTGAAAATCTGGCCTGGGGACGTTTCCTATACGTCGATGATCTTGTAACTCTCCCCGTGCATCGCTCAAAGGGCTATGGTGCCAAATTGCTTTATTGGCTCAAAGAACAGGCCACAAAGGAAGGTTGCGAGCAAATGCACCTGGATTCAGGAATTCAAAGAAAAGAGGCACATCGATTCTATGAGCGTGAAGGCATGACCATGGCAAGCCTCCACTTCGTCGAAGCAATCGCGCCCAACAAGGCGCTCCAGCCGACGCCAAAAAGCGGCGCGGCTGAGCTTTAACGTTCGCCCCCTAATTCGCAACGTCTCGTGGCGGGATCGCAGGCATCAAACGGTTACGTCGGGTTGATGATTCCCATTCGAATTGCCTTGACCACCGCATGACGGCGCGTGGAGGTGCCAAATTTGTGACGTATATTAGCGAAGTGGAAACTCACCGCCGCCTCCGAGCAGTGCAATATTTGAGCGATATCCCAGGAGCTTTTTCCTGATGCACACCATTTGAGGCATTCAAGTTCGCGACGCGTGATGGTGGCCGTCTCTTCAAGCGGAAAAGCGGGTTTGATAAACTGAAGCGCTGTTTCGAAGATGAAATCCCGGAAGCACGATAGTTTCGGGATGTTGCGGACGGCATCTTGCCGAAAGCGCCCATCCGGGCTCGTGTCTGACACGAAACAGAGTAACCCGAATTCCCTGTTGGGGCCGTGAATCGGCAGCGTGACGCCGGAGCGGATTCCGTGGCTGCACGCCTCCTCGTACATCTCCTTTGGCCGGCGCGCAGAAAAGATGCTGGGCGACCAGATGAGTGGGATCGATTTTGTGGCGCAATGAGAGACGGTCGGATCGATATGCCCCATTTTTTCTTCATCGTATTTACTGCGCCATTTCGGGGAATAGTTGCTGTGATGAAAAGCGAACTCAGCCTCCATCGGCACGGTGCTATCCGGGAAGATCGCCAGCGTGGTGCGCGAGTAACCCAGGTCGTTGCCCAACTTGAAAATGCGATCACGCCAGCTTTCAACGGTGGTATAGCTGGCAAGGCCTGCAAATTGTTCGATAGACTTCATCCGACACGCTTCCCTGATGTTTGTTGTGATTGAAAGTTTCGCGGCTATGCGCCGTACTTTCCTAAAACCGGGCATCCCTCAGAATTTTTCTATTTTTCTGCTCATGGTTAGAGACGAAAAACCTCTTTTAACCTATTGTATCGGATTAAATCATTAAATCAGTAGTGTCCGGCAATTTTGCCAAGACGGTTATATAACAATTTGATCTGGAATGGGAAATGGCATGTCCATGGGCGTCGCCGACTTGAACTTGAATTCTTTGGGAGGCTGGGGGTTTTCTCCCGGAGCTTCACGTTAACGGGCATCGTAGGTGCAGCCCTCTCTGATGATGAACCTCTACGGCGTTGCGAGTCGTTTGTTGTTGCACGTCAGTGCAGCTTGCCCACCGGCTGCACCAGCACCCACGGGCTGACTACCACCGCCCACACCAGCGCATCGGTTTCGATCCATGTACTTGCCTGCTCGTCCGATACATGCGCCAATTTTTCCGCTACCGCCCATTGCCGGATTTGCTCCACATTGTCTTCCGATATCTGGAAGGCGGCATCGACCAGATCCAAATCGATGGAGACCATCAATGCCTTGCCGCCGGCAAAGAAACGCTGCAACTCTTTCCACGCAATTTTCGAGGTTTCCAGATTGATCTTGGCGCGGAATATTTCGCCGGGTGTTTCTGTTTCCGTCATGTCAGCCGACCATTTTCCAGGCAATCGTTTCCCCGGCGCGCAACGGTATCAGGCGATGTTCGCCAAACGCGAGGCTGTCCGGCGCCTGCCAGCTTTCCTTGTTCAGCGTAATCTTGGCGGTGTTGCGCGGCAGACGGTAAAAATCAGCGCCATGGAAGCTGGCGAAGCCTTCCAGCCTGTCCAGCGCGCCAAGCTGCTCGAAGGCCTCGGCATACAGTTCGATGGCGGCGTGAGCGGTGTAGATGCCGGCGCAGCCGCAGGCCGTTTCCTTGGTGTGTTGCGCGTGCGGTGCGCTGTCGGTACCGAGGAAAAACTTCGGGTTGCCGCTGCTGGCCGCTTTGCCCAAGGCCTCGCGGTGCGCTTCGCGCTTCAGCACCGGAAGACAATAGTAATGCGGGCGAATTCCGCCAGCCAGCAGAGCGTTGCGGTTGTACAGCAGGTGATGCGCGGTGATGGTCGCCGCGACGTTGCCCGGCGCATCCGTGACAAACTGCGCCGCGTCCTTCGTGGTGATGTGCTCGAACACCACGCGCAGTTGCGGCAGGTCTTTCAGCAACGGTTGCATCACGCGTTCGATGAACACCGCCTCGCGGTCGAAGATGTCCACTGCGGGGTCGGTGACTTCGCCATGCACCAGTAACGGCATCCCGCAACGCTGCATTTCTTCCAGCGCCGGATAGGCGTTGCGGATGTCCGTCACGCCCGCGTCGGAGTTGGTGGTCGCTCCTGCCGGATACAGTTTGACCGCATGCACCGCGCCGCTGGCCTTGGCGCGCTCTATTTCCTTGGCCGTGGTGTTGTCGGTGAGATACAGCGTCATCAGCGGCTGGAATCTTGAGCTCGGCGACATCGTGGCGATGATGCGCGTGCGGTAGGCCTGCGCCTGACTGGTGGTACTAACCGGCGGCTTGAGATTGGGCATCACGATGGCGCGACCGAATTGCCGCGCGGTATCCGGCAGCACCGACTGCATCAGCGCTCCATCGCGCAGATGCAGATGCCAGTCGTCGGGTCGGGTGAGGGTAAGCTGTTGCATGATGAAATTCCGGCGGTTAAAGAGGCCGGATTGTAATTCAAAGGCAGGCGCGCTGCGTTTTTCCATTGCACGGTGTTAAACTCCGCACCGAAGCTGGCTAGACAGTCGCCGCGCCCGCAAGGGCGGGGAGGAAAGTCCGGGCTCCGCAGAGCAGGATGCCGGTTAACGACCGGACGCCGTGAGGCGATGGAAAGTGCCACAGAAAATACACCGCCGATGGCTGCGCAAGCAGATCAGGTAAGGTTGAAATGGCGAGGTAAGAGCTCACCGCGCGGGTGGCAACATCAGCGGCAGGGTAAACCCCATCCGGAGCAAGATCAAATAGGCTGACCATGACGTGGCTCGCGTCGTCAGCGGGTAGATTGCTTGAGCGTCAGGTAACGAAACGCCTAGAGGAATGACTGTCCACGACAGAACCCGGCTTATCGGCCAGCTTCACCTGTTATGCAAATTGGACGCCGCTTGTAAGGCAACTTTGGTTGGGACGCACATTGAAACCTCAGGCTATTTCCCTGTCTGTCAAAATGCTACCTTAATCCGTATGCTGGTTTTTCCGTGCCTGCCACGCGCCACTGTTGCAGCTCCTCGCAAGGTTGTTGGCATGATTGCCGACGGACATGCTGTGGTGCTGTGCATGAACTGAATGCAGGCGATGGTGGCACGAATCAACCAAAACGTATCGAAAACTCTGTACCCGCCTGGTCTGTGCAAACACCCTCCGGCTTCGCACCGGACATCCACACAAAGCGGCAAGACATTTGATTGCCTTCATTGTCACGCGCAATTGTATCCGCCTTGAGCGTCACATGATTGGCATCAAGCCCGGAAAAAATCCGATCCCAGTGCTTCGGATTGACGCCGTAATAGCGTTTGCGCAGCTCCGCCAAATTGGTCTGGCGCTCAACGACAAAGCCACGAGCCTCATAACGGCGGTTTTGAGCCTCCAGCACGAGGTGGTTGCTCTCCCCACGATCATGAATCAGTTTGCCGCCGACAAATGGTGCGCTGTCTTCCTTAACCAACAGGTGAGTTGGGCCGGCGCATCCGGTTAGCCACAAAATTGCCAATATGCCTAAGTTAAATGTTTTCATGGTATTTCCTTTCATTATTCGAAATCTGTAGTGCGGCGACGTGAAGTTTGAGCGGTATCGAGCACGCGCCTGACAGCACCGAACCGTAAGTAAAGGGAAGGCACGACAACCATGTTGAGCACAGTCGAAGAAATCAGTCCGCAGAGTATGACCACAGCCATCGGCGCCTGTATTTCCGAGCCGGGCTGGCCGCCGGAGAGCGCCAACGGAACCAGTGCGAGACCGGCAGCGAGCGCCGTCATCAGGATCGGGATTAGCCGCTCTTCGGCGCCACGTTTTACCGCCTCGTACACATCCTTCACCTCGTCGCGCTCGACCAGATGATGGATGTGCGAAATCATCATCACACCGTTACGGGTGGCGATGCCGAATAGCGTGATGAAACCAATGATCGAGGCGATGGTGACGATTCCACCCGAAGCATAGACGCCAACGACGCCGCCGATAATGGCCAGCGGCAGATTGAGCATGACCAGGAAAGCGTCGCGCACCGAGTGAAAGGCGACAAAGAGCAGCAGGAATATGCCGACAACCACCGCCGATCCGAGCAGGAGCAAAATACGCGCCGCTTCCTCGGCGCTCTCAAACTGGCCGCCAAACTCGATGTGATAACCGGCCGGCAGCTTCACCTCTTGCGCCACCTTGGCCCGCATCTCGCTCACAACGCTCTTCAGGTCGCGTCCCGCCACATTGGCCATGACAACGATCTTGCGCTGTACGTTCTCGCGGTTGATGAAGTATGGGCCACGGTCGTTCTGGATGTCGGCCAGCGCGGACAGCGGCAGCCGGGCGCCGGTCGGTGTCGTAATCAGCGTGGAACGGATGGCGTCGAGATTGCCGCGCGCTGCCGGATCGTAGCGCACCACCAGGTCAAAGCTCGCCTGGCCTTGCACCACCTTGCCGACGGCGATGCCGTTGAAGGCCACCTCGATGCTTTCCGATAACTCCTTCGCCGACAATCCATGCCGCGCCAGCGCATCGCGCCGGTACTTCATCGTCAGGAAAGGAATGTCGGTCTGTTGCTCGGGCTGCACGTCAACCGCGCCCTCAACTTTTTCCATCACGCCCTTGACCTGTTCAGCGAGCTTGCGCAGTTCGGCAAGGTCTGCGCCGAATATCTTCACCGCGATGTTGGCGCGTGTCCCCGACAGCATGTGGTCGATGCGGTGCGAAATCGGCTGCCCGACTACCACCTGCACGCCGGGCAACAGTGCGAAATCGGCACGCAACGCCGCAAGAAAATCCTCCTTGCTGCGATTGCCCATCTTCAGGCTGACCTCGATCTCGGACTGATGCACGTCGAGCGCGTGCGGGTCGAGCGGCGAGCGTCCGGTGCGGCGTGCCGTGGCAACGACCTCGGGATGCGTCAGCAGAGCTTCTTCAACAGCCTGCATTAACTTCGCCGATTCGGCGAGCGCAGTGCCGGGCAACGTCTCGGCGCCGACCGTCAGCGTGCCTTCATTGAAATCCGGCAGAAAGGCTTGCCCGGCAAACCCGAGGCCGAGCAGCGCGGCGAGCAGCAGGCCACCGCTGACGACGGAAATGGCTTGCCAGCGCATCAGCGTGGCATCGAGTATGCGGCGGTAGGATGACCGCAGACTATGCACAAAACGCGGCTCCTGCTCGCGTTGCACCTCTTTTGCATTGACGAGGAACAGCGAAGCAAGCACCGGCGTCACCGTGATCGACACCAGCAGCGAGGCAAACAACGAAATCACGTAGGCCAGCCCGAGCGGCACCATCAGCCGCCCTTCGACACCCGACAGGAAGAACAGCGGCACGAATACCAGCATAATGATCAGCGTGGCAAAAACAATCGAACCCTGGATTTCTTTGGTCGCCAGAAAGACGACATGCATTCCGGATTCGCGCTGGCGCTCCGGCTTGGCATGATTCTCGCGCAAGCGGCGCACGACATTTTCGACGACGATAATCGCGTCATCCACCAGCGCGCCGAGCGCGATGGCGATGCCGCCCAGCGTCATGGTGTTGATCGTCGCGCCGAGCGCCTTCATCGACAGGATCGCCGCCACCAGCGATAAGGGCAGCGCGATCAGCGTGATGGCCGTCGAACGCGCCGAGAGCATGAAAGCGAACACGATGGCGACGACCAGGATCGCTCCGTCGCGCAACGCCGCCATCAGGTTGGCGATGGAAACCTCGATAAAATCGGCCTGGCGGAACAAACGGTTCTCGATCTTCATGCCCGCCGGCAGCGACTTCTGGACATCGGCGATGGCCGCGTCGAGCGCCCGCGTCAGGTCGAGCGTGTTGGCTGCCGGTTGGCGCTGGATACCCAGCACCACCGCAGGCTTGCCATTGGTGGAGCCGATGCCGCGATTGACCGCAATGCCGAGCGCCACGTCGGCGATATGGCTGATGAGCACCGGTTGCCCGTTCTTCATCGCCACCACCGCCTCGGCGATGTCCTCCACTGTCCGCACCCGGCCTATGCCCTGGATCAGGTATTCCTGGCCGGCTTCGGCATAAAAACCGGCCGCTGCGTTGCTGTTCGAGCCTTCGACGGCTTTTACCACCTCGTCGATAGTCAGCCCGTAAGCCGCCAGCCGCTCGGGTTTCAGCGTCACCTGAAACTGCTGCAAATCTCCGCCTATCGGCAGCACCTCGGCAACGCCGGGTACCGCCAGCAACCGTTTGCGCAGCACGTAGTCGGCGGTGTTCTTGAGCGCCACCGTCGAGTGCTGTCCGGCGGTTTCCGAGGCCAGTGCGATGAACATGATCTCGCCCATGACCGACGCCGCCGGCGCCATGATCGGCGTATCAATGCCAGGAGGCAGCGACGCTTTTGCCAGCTGCAGCTTCTCGGCGACAACCTGCCGGGCGAGATAGGCATCCGTTCCCCAGGCGAACTCGACCGTAACCACCGACAAGCCGATCTTCGTCGCCGAGCGTACGCGGCGCACCCCCGGCGCGCCGTTGAGCGCCGTTTCGATGGGGAAAGTAACCAGCGTTTCCATATCGGCAGGCGCCATGCCTGTCGCCTCGGTGACAACCGTCACGGTCGGCGCGGTCAGGTCGGGGAAAACGTCTACTGGTGTGCGCGTTGCTTCGTAGCCGCCCCAACCCAGCAGCAACAATGCGCCGAGCACCACGAACAGACGGTTGCGCAGCGACCACTGAATGATGTGTCCAATCATGATCGTTACTCCTCAGTGCGCATGGCCGGACGGCCCGCTTTTAGTGGCCGACAGGCGGATCAGGTAAGCGCCCTTGCTGACGATACGCTGCCCCGGCTCCAGGCCTGCCTTGATCTCGACGTATCCGCCATCCCGCGTTCCAACCTGCACGATGCTGCGCTCGAAAGATTCGCCGCCGGTCTGCACATAGACCACGTTAGTACCGCTCTCGTCCTGTACGGCGTCGGCGGGAACCAATACCCCCTCATGAACGCCACCGGCGAACAGCCGCACCTTCACCGTCATGCCGAGAGGCAAGGCTCGGTCAGGGTTGGCGAATTCAAAAATCACCGGCACTGTGCGCGTCGCCGCTTCCACCACGCTGCCGACCGCCACCAGCTTGCCGTTTTTTCCGGTTTCGATATTAAAGTCGCCGTTATAACCCTCTGCCGCAAACCACGCGCCGGAGGGCGTGCCGAGGCGACCGATGTCGCTTTCCGGCACGCGCGCCTCCAGCCAGAGTTTGCCGGTGTTGGCGATATGGATCAGCGGTGCGCCTTCGGCCACAAAAGCGCCCGGCGCGACCGTCACATCGGCGACCACGCCGTCGATGGGCGCACGCAGGGCGATGCCGCCACTGCCGTCGCCAAGCTGTGCTAGACGCTGCCGGGCGGCATCATGTTCCGCTGCTGCGATGCCTTCGTTGGCCTTCGCTTCCAGCAAGCGTTTCTTGGGTATGGCTTCATCCTTGAACAGGCTTTCCATCCGTTCACGTTCGCGTTGTGCCTGTTCCAGACCAATGCGTGCCCTGGATGCTGCGGTTTCAAGCGATGCGTGGTCGGTTTCCCCGCCAAGGCGCGGTGCGAAATACGCCAGCACCTGCCCCTTTTTCACCGCCTGCCCGACATGCGGAAAACTGCCTGCCGGACGCACCAATCCGGCCATCGGAGCGGCGAGCAATGCCTCGCCATCCGGCTGTGCCTTGATCGTGCCGGTGGCGGCGACAGATTCGCGCACCACGCCTTTGACCGCCTCGGTGGTGGCAAAGTCGATCTTCCATTGCTGCTCTTTGGTAAAGGCGATGCCTCCATCTTCATGCTCGTCATGCGCTGCCTGCGATGCCTTGGTATCGGCAAACACGTCGACCGATCCAAGCTCGTGCGTCAACATGCCCTGATCGGACTCGACTACCAGCATCAGCTCGCGCTTGCCAACAGTTTTCGGTGTCACTACCGGTTTATAGATGCCCGGCACGCTCGGCGCGTCAATGGTGAAGCGCTCCTCTGGCGCAGCGCCACCGGTCAGCACCACGCTCATCTGCCCTTTGGTGACAGGCTTGAAGTTGGCGAGCCAGGTGAAGTGCGCGACGAAAGTCGCCGATTGGCCGACGACCAGCGCCGGGAATTCGACGAACAATTCGCTTTTATCGCTGAAATGGGTAAGCTTCTCGCTGCTTTCAGCATGGTCGTCGGCATGGCTGTCAGCGGCCTTTTCGACCGGTGCTTTGGCACCATGCTCGTCCTTTGCGGCACTCTTCTCGCCGCAGGCGGAAAGCAGGAAAATCGCCAGTACAGCGGCGCTCAGGATGGAAATTTTCAGATGTTTCATTCGGGGTAACTCCCTGTCAATTGGTCGAGTTCGATGCTGGCCTCGCGCGCTTTCCATTCGAGGTCCAGTGCGGTGGTTTCCGCTTCGAGTGCGCCCTTGTATGCATCGAGCAATTCGAGCACTGTGGATTCGCCGGCACGATAGGCTGCATCGGCAATGCGGACGAGATCGCCCGAATGGGCAGCCGCCTCATTGCGATAGCGGCTGGCGGCGGCAACCAGTTCAATCACCTGCCGGTGCAGCCCGCGCAACTGGCCTTCGGCACGACTGCGTACCAAGCGATATTCGGCACGAGCAGCCATTGCCTGAGCCGCCGCACGTTGCTGGCCAAGCTGCTGACGATCGAAAACTGGCAAAGGAATGGCTGCCGAGAATGAGGTTAATTTCTCCTGGCCAAAGCCGTAATCGCCGCGCTTCGTGCCGATGCCCAACGTGACCTCCGGTATCCAGCCACGGGCGGCGGCACGGCCATCCAGGCCAGATGCGGCGGCGCGCGCACCGAGTGATGCCAGATCAGGGCGGGCATCGAGTTTGCCGAGCAGTATCTCCACGGGAACAGGCGCATCCGGCAACAAATGCCCCATGATGCCTGCATAAGCGGAAATTCCGGTTCCCAACAGCGCGGCAAATTGCTCGCGGATGCGTTCCAGTTCGGCGTGTTTTTCAGCGCGCTGCGCTACGGCTGTCTGACGTTCGCGAGCCAGGCGGCGCAAGTCATAACCGGATGCTTCACCGGCGGCGCGTAACTTGCCGACGACCCGTTCGGCTTCGACGAAGCGGTTCGCCCAGGCATCGAGCGCAGCCAGTTGCCGCTCGTGCAACAGCAACTGGAAAAAGCCACGGCGGATTTCAACCGCCCGTTCGACGCGGAACTGACGAGCATCCGCTTCGGCGGCAACGATGCGCTGCTCACCGGCCTCGCGCCTCAGGCCGCGACGACCGGAGAGATCGAATGGCTGCGACAGTTGCCAGGTTTCCTCCCTGACACCTGTGCCGTTGCGCGAGTTGTCGCGAGAATATTCCAGCGTCGGGTTAGCCCAGAGGCCGGTTTCCAGCGCATCGGCCGCAGCTTCGTCAACACGCCCGCGACCGAGATCGCTCAACTCGGAACGGGCGAGTCCGATACGCAGGCTCTCGCTTTCGGTCAGGGGCTGACCTGCCAGCACTGGAAAAGTAAATGTACTCATCGCAGCAGCAATGGCTGCTACAAGCAAAAATTTATGCAAATGTAATGTCATCGAAGTCCTCAACAAAACGAAGTTTCAGAGTAGGCTAATGTCCGCTAAGCGGACGTTATGCCGAAACTAAAAAAGTTGAATTTCGACGGGACGCGACCAAGACCCATTCACAGGGTCAGGCGCAGGGTGCTACGGAGAATAGAGAGGCGTCCCGCCGGCTCAGGCGAGGGCTGCCCTGGGTGGGCGCTCGATGAGAGCTTGTGGTGCCGAGATAAAAGTGCTGGCTGGAGATGCAACCAGGAGGCTGCATCCCTCCAGCGGTGTCACATTAAGGGTGTCCGACAGCAGGCAGGAAAAAGCCGCATGCACATGGGCATGGTGGTGGTCGCTGGCTACAGGAATGTCACTTTCTCCATCGGTATCGACTGCCAGTTCATCGTGAACATGATTGTCACTGTGCTCGTGGCTGTGATGCCCGAAATGTGCGGCGTGGTTCGACGTGTGTTCCAGCGCATCGCAAACGCCCACCGATGCCGCGTAAGCGGCGTTCAGCGAGAACATGATGGCGAGAATGAAAGAAAGGAAAATGCGCATATTGGCGAAGATTATAGGGCCGGGCTGACGGGATGTCTATTCTTCGTGATAGAAATTTCTGTAAGAGCTTTGGACACGCTTGCAGAATTTTCCAACCGCACACTTAAAAGCTAATCTCGGCGCGCACACCGGCTATCCACGCGTTTTTCAGGGTGGGATCCATATTCGGATTGTGCATATATTGCAGCGTAGGCAGCAGCGCGAACCACGGGTTGAGTTGCGCGCGATAGGTCGCTTCCAGGCTGGTTTGGTTGCTGTCGGCACTATTGAGACGCCGGTATTTGTCGCTGGTATGGTTGACCGTGATGGCAATGCCCGCAATATCATCGTCGCGCCCGTCAAATAGTCCTTGATAAACCAATCCGAGACTGCCTGTCCAGTCCGCTTGGTGGACATCCCTGCTTGCCGTACCGAAACGGACAAAGCCGGACAGCCCCTGCGAAGGGCTACCCTTCTCAGTCATCAAGGTGCGTTCCGCCAAAAAATAGATTCCCTGGCTGAAATGGCGCAACGGGTTGCCGGCAGCATCCACATCAATCAGGTCATCAAGACGTGCAGAGTAGTGCCAGAAACCGATGGCGGTTTTGTTGAAGGTTTCAGCTTCCGGCTCGCCGCCCCCGGCGGAGCCACCTTCCTGGGGCGTGTAGCCGAATTCGACGATAGAGAATGATCCGTCCCCTCTATTGAGCTGGATATGCGTGCCACGCGGGTTGTTGGGGTCGCTCGGCACGCCGTCCGTCAACGCGCCTTGCAGGTAAAAATTCTGGTCGGGTGAGGTGTATTTCACACGGATAGACAGAGCACCGAGCGGAAAAATCGGCGGGCCAAATTGCCCTGACTGTGACAACTCATTCCCTGGGCCATAAGGTGGCTGAAAAAATAGCCCGGATGTATCAGTAACATAAAACTCGGAGTCAACCGCATAAAGACCGGCCAGCAGCGACATGCTGTCGTCGGAAAAGTTTTTTTGCACCCAGGCGTGGTCGAACTGGGCAGTGTTGGCGCCACTTTCAATATTGTCCGAGCCGATGAAGCTGCCGACGTGATCTCGGTCGAATTTGCTGCCAAGTTGGCTATGGATATGGATGTGGGCGGTCGCCGCATCCCATTCCAGCAGCTTTTCCAAGTCCATCTGGACACCAGCCTCGGTATTTCCCATCCATGTCGAGCCGTGCTTGATACCGCCGGATACGACCGCCATCAAGTCGCTTTTATGGATCAGTTCCATCGTGATGCCTTTGCCGTAGAGACTGGAACGCACACCGCCCCAATCGCCCGACAGCGTTTCCGCATTCCAGTCCGGCGCTTTTTCATCCTCTGCAAATGCGCCATTGCTCACCACGAGCCCGAAAAATACCGCCATTGCCAATCGATTCGTCATGCTATCACCCCCTTATAAATTATCCGAGCTAAAGCTTGAGCGGCAATACCGCATGTCCGCCCCAAACATTTGGCCGGATTCTACCTTGATACAGCCAGTTGCGTCACTGCCAGTCTTGTTCAATGTCAGTCTTGCCCAACGGTAACTACTCAGGTGTGGCTGTTTCTCCTTCCCCATTGCATGAGGAAGGCTGGGAGGGGTGATGCCCCCCTTTGAAAAGGGGGAAGCGAAGCGCCCGGCGCGCAGGGGTGGTTGGGCGTTGGTATCTGTGAACGGTGTCAACGCGTCCGCCCTGCTGTCAAACGATCATCCCCGCCGCAACCGTATTATTGGTCGCCTCGTCGATCACGATGAAGCTGCCCGTGCCGTGGTCGATAAGATAGTGGTCGAACACCAGCGGTTGCTGGACTTTCAGCGCGACCCGCGCGATGTCGTTCATGTTGAACGCCGCCGTTTCGTGCTGCTCCAGCGTGTTCACATCCACGCGGTAATCGAGGCGCGAGAACAGGCATTTCACCGTGCGCGTGGTGTGCTTGACAAGGTATTTGCGGTTCCTGTCCAGCGGCGCTTCGGATAGCCAGCACAGCATTGCCTCGAACTCTTTTTCCACCCTGGGCGGATGCGCGCCGGCTTTGACGATCATGTCACCGCGCGAAATATCGATCTCGTCTTCCAGCGTCAATGTCACCGATTGCGGCGCGTAAGCCGTTTGCAGCTTGCTGTCGTAAGTGACGATTTCCTTGACGCGCGTGGTGCGCCCGCCCGGCAGGACGGTGATTTCATCGCCGACCGAAATTTCGCCCGATTCGATGCGTCCCATGTAGCCCCGGAAATCGTGGAATTCGTCGGTTTGCGGACGGCATACCCATTGCACCGGAAAGCGGAAATCGGTGGTGTTTACATCGCGGTCGATCTCGATGTCTTCCAGCAGCTCCAGCAAGGCCGGCCCGTGGTACCAGTCCAGATTTGCACCGCGCTCCACGACCATGTCGCCGTTCAGCGCGGACAGCGGGATGCAGTGAATGTCGTGCAAACCCAGTTGTGCGGCAAACTGGCGATACTCGGCGCAAATGGCCTCGAAGCGCTCCTGCGAATAATCCACCATGTCCATCTTGTTCACCGCCAGCACGATGTGCGGTACGCCGACCAGGCTGGCGAGGTAGGTGTGGCGCCGCGTCTGGGTCAGCACGCCCTTGCGCGCATCGATCAGAATGATGGCGAGGTTGGCGGTGCTGGCCGCCGTGACCATGTTGCGCGTGTATTGCTCGTGCCCCGGCGTATCTCCGATGATGAACTTGCGCTTCGGCGTGGCGAAGTAGCGATACGCCACGTCGATGGTGATGCCCTGCTCGCGCTCGGCCTGCAGGCCGTCGGTAAGCAGCGACAAATCCACCGCAGCCATGCCGCGTTTTTCGCTGGTCTTGGAAATGGCCGCGAGCTGATCCTCGAAGATGGATTTCGAGTCGTGCAGCAGACGTCCGATCAGCGTGCTCTTGCCGTCGTCCACGCTGCCGGCGGTGATGAAACGTAGTAGTTGTGTCGTGTTGCTCATAATGTAGCCTCTAAATTCTTGATCTTGTCGCTTCCTGAATCATCCCCTCCCCCTTGCAGGGGGAGGGTTAGGGAGGGGGTAGAAGTTCTGCTTTTCATTTACTCTACGGCTCTACCCCCATCCTAACCTTCCCCCTGCAAGGGGGAAGGAACGAGGTTATTGTTTAATCTCGGTTATCAGAAGTACCCTTCCTTTTTACGCAACTCCATCGAAGCCTCGGAGGTCTGGTCGTCCATGCGCGTCGCACCGCGCTCGGTGATGCGCGTGATCGAAGTCTCTTCAATAATCTCTCGCGCATTGCGTGCAGTAGATTCCACCGGTGCGGTACAGGTCATGTCGCCCACGGTGCGGAAACGCACCGAGAGAGCTTCCACTTGCTCGCCCGGCTTGGGCTGCACCAGGTGCGACACCGGAATGACCGAATTGCCACGGCGAATCACTTCGCGTTCGTGCGCGTAATAAATTTCCGGGATGTAAAGATTCTCGCGCTCGATGTATTCCCAGATATCCATTTCGGTCCAGTTGCTGATCGGGAACACGCGGATGTTCTCGCCGGCGTGAACGCGCGTGTTGTAGATGTCCCACAGTTCCGGGCGCTGGTTTTTCGGGTCCCACTGGCCGAACTCGTCGCGGAACGAGAAAATGCGTTCCTTGGCGCGCGCCTTTTCCTCGTCGCGGCGCGCACCGCCCATGCAGGCGTCGAAGCCGAACTCGGCGATGGTCTCCAGCAGCGTCACCGACTGATAGGGGTTACGCGGTTTATCCGGGTCTCTGATGACGATGCTGCCGCGCTTGATGGAGTCTTCCAGCGAGCGCACGATCAGCCGCTCGCCCAGATCGGCAGCCAGTTTGTCGCGGGTGGCGATCACTTCCGGGAAATTGTGCTCGGTGTCGATATGCACCAGCGGAAACGGGAATTTCGCCGGGCGAAACGCCTTCTCCGCGAGGCGCAGCATCACGATGGAATCCTTGCCGCCGGAAAACAGCAGCGCGGGATTTTTGCACTCCGCCGCGACCTCGCGCATGATGTGGATGGACTCGCTTTCCAGCGCGTCCAGATGGGTAAAAATATGTGCGGTCATCTTCATTTTCTTTCATTTTTCAAGCATCAAATTTATTCGCATCGGGTTACGGCCTGTGGCCTAACCCGACCTACGGATGCTATGCCCGTTTCAAGAGAACAGGTTTTGCCACATGCAAGCCGCATTCTTTGTCCTCCGGATTTTCCCACCACCACCTGCCGGCGCGAATATCCTCGCCCGGTGTGATGGAGCGGGTGCAGGGCGCGCAGCCGAGGCTGGGATAAAACTGGTCGTGCAGCTTGTTGTAAGGTACATCGTTCTGCCTGATGTACGCCCACACGTCCTTGTTCGACCATTCCAGCAGCGGGTTGAGTTTCTGCAAACCGAAATCGGCATCGTATGCCGACATTTCCAGGCTGCCGCGCGTGACCGCCTGGTCGCGGCGCAATCCGGTGACCCACGCCTTCTTGCCGCGCAACGCGCGGCGCAACGGCTCGACTTTGCGCACAAAACAGCAACTCTTGCGCGAATCCACGCTGCCGTAAAAGCCGTTCACGCCATTTTGTGCGACATACCTTTCCACCGCGACGCTATCCGGAAAATATACCTTCAACGGTACGCTGTAGCGGTCGTTCACTTCCTGCATCAGGTCGTAGGTCGGTTGCGGCAGGCGTCCGGTGTCCAGGCTGAACATCTCGATATCCAGATGATGGTTGGCGATAATATCGGTCAGCACCATGTCTTCCGCCCCCAGGCTATTGGCAAAGCAAACCGGCGAAAAATCGCGCACCGCTTGTTTCAGCACTTCAACCACTTGATCAATTTTCTGTTGCATATCCATTCCTCCTGTTTTGTCCAGCGGTCTCTATACCGCCAGAATTTCCTATACCAATAGCCCGGCTACCGCTTCATTCAAGTCGAGCTGCGCATCCTGCTCCGCCGCGAATGTCGCCACCTTTACCGTCCAGCCGTCTACAGCGATGCTGAGCAGCGCAAGCTCTTCACCGCTGATCTCATTTGCATCCACCAAGGCTGCGGCGGCCCGCGCAAACTCGTCGGCAATCGCGCCGGGAATCAGTTGCTGCAATTGCACGGCAAGCTTGCCCAAGTCGTCCTGGCGATTGCCGCCCAGCAATTGCACCAGACCCGAGCCGAGCAAACGCAGGATCGCCTCGTTGCATTGCGCCGCTTCGTCGAACTTGCGCTGGAACACCAGCGCATTGCGGTATTCGCGCTCATGCGCCGCCTCGAAGAAATTCGCGCCTATCATCACTTGCGACACACCCGCGCATTCGCCGCCACCCAGATTCAGCACGCGGAAGTCGGTCGCGTCGCCAAAATCGCGCATCACCGATTGCAGATCTCTCGCCTTTACTTCCGTCAGATCGGCCAGCAGTTGCTTGAAATAGCCTTCTTCCTGCGCGCGCGCCCAGGTAAAAAAACTCTTCTCGCCGCTGGCAAGATGCGCTTCCTGTACCCGCTCGATAGCCTTCTTGACGCGCACCACCGGAATCACCGGGCCTTTCAAAGCCAGCGCCCCGCTCTTTGTGCAGCTATCAGGGGTGTCGCTGCTGGCCATGCCGCTGCCGGCAAAATACATCTGGTAGTGCGGCACCAGTTTGCCGTGCAGGCGCTTGCCTTCACCGTAAATACCGATATCGCCGGTCTCGGGCTGCGCGCAGCCGTTATGGCAGCCGGAAACGCGGATGTTCAAATCGGCGCTGCCGCCGGAAAGTTCGGGCGCCGCCAGCATGCTGGCGGTGATGCCGAGGCGGCAGGTCGATGCGCCGGGGCAGGCCACCACGTTGTCGCCTGTGACAGGCTCGCGCAAACCGAGCGCCGCCAATCCGTCGCGCAACGCGGCCACCTTGGCTTGCGGCACGTTGAAAATCGTCAGGTTCTGATCCTGTGAAGTGCGTATTTCATCCAACCCTTGTGCGCGCAGCAAAGCGGCGATGCCGCGCAACTGCGCCGGCGTAATGTCCCCTATCGGTAACGCGATCGGCAGCACGAACAGGCTCGCCTCCGACACGTTACTGGCGCAGCCAGCCGATTGCGGGAGGAGGCGATCAGACGGCATTCCTGCACCAGACGCTTGCGCGCACCGTGTCATGCCGTCTGCCTGGTGTTGCGCCAACAACTTGCGCGGCGCGCCCTGTCCCGGAGCCTGGCCGCCGGTTTGCGCACGCCACTCGCCTGTCGGATGCGGTTGATCGGCGAGTGCCTGCTTGGTGCGATTGAATTCTTCGCGATACTTTTCCCGGAAGCCATCCACGCCGAAGCGCTCGACCAGAAACTTGATGCGCGATTTCGCGCGCTTGGTGCGGTCGGAGTATTTGTTGTGCAGCGTCACCAACGCCTCGATCGCGAACAACAGTTCATGTTCGGGAATAAATTCCTCGACCACGATCGCCTCGTGCGGCTTGTGCCCCAGGCCGCCGGCAGCCCTGACCATAAAACCGTGCTGGCCGTTCTTGTTGACCGCCACCACGCCGCAATCGTGCAGCATGGCTTGCGCGCAATCCGACTCGCAAGCCGAGAAACTGATCTTGAATTTGCGCGGCAATTGCTGGTTCAGCGGGTTGCGCAAAAAGTGCCTGACCACGCCGTCCAGATGCTTGGTCACATCGACATGCTCGCGCGGGCAAACGCCGGACAGGCTGCAAGCCGTGATGTTGCGCACCGTGTTGCTGCACGCCTCGCGCGTGGTCATGCCGACCTTGGCCAGGCGGCGCATCGCGGCGGGCGTGCTGTCGAGCGGAACAAAATGCGTCTGGATCGACTGGCGCGTGGTGACGTGTGCAATGCCCTTTTGCGAGTAAGTCTCGGTGACATCCGCCACCGCATCCAGCTGCTCCGGCGTCAGGCGTCCGCCCGGCACCTTGATGCGCAGCATGTGCAAGCCCGGCTGGCGCTGCCCGTACACGCCATGCTGCAAACGCGCCGCCGTCATGCGATCCAGATCCAAGTCGCCGGCATTGAAAGCCTGAATGGTTTGCTCGAAGCGGTCGATTTCCGCCCAATCTGACAAGTTTTTAGATTCGGATAAATTTTGTGTGCTCGAACTCATCGCATTTTCCTTAGTAAAATTTTTAATGCAGCGCCAGCCTGGCGCCGATAATCAACAACATGGTCGCCAACAGGGGACGCAATACCTTTTCCGGAACCTTGGAGCTCAAATGGCTGCCGATGTAGATGCCGGGCAGCGAGCCCAGCAGCAGGCTGACCAGCAGCACGAAGTCCACCGTGCCCAGCGCCATGTGCCCCATACCCGCCACGGCGGTGAGTGGCACGGCATGAACGATGTCGGTACCCACCACCTTCACCGCCGACATGCGCGGATACAGGAACAACAAGGCGACCGTGCCCAGCACCCCCGCGCCCACCGAAGAAACCGTCACCAGCGCCCCGACGACAATACCCGTTGCTATCGTCGCGGCGGGCAGATGGCGGTGATGCAATTCGTACACCGTGCCATCCTTGCGCCGCGCAATTTTTCTGATCTGCTCTTTCAGCAGCAGCGCGGTGGCCGTCAGCAGCAGCGCCACGCTCAACATGCCGGTCACCAGATCGCGCAAGGTTTTTTCGTCCAGCGTCAGATATTTCAGCAGCGCGATCGTGACCACCGCGGCGGGCAAGCTGCCCAGGGCAAGCAGCCCGACCACTTTCCAGTCCACCGAGCCGCGCCTGCCATGCACCCAGCCGCCCAGCGACTTGGTCAGCGACGCATACAGCAAGTCGGTGCCGACTGCGGTCGCCGGAGAAACGCCAAAGACCAGCACCAGCAGCGGCGTCATCAGCGAGCCGCCGCCTACCCCGGTGACCCCGACAATCAGCCCGACCAGAAAGCCGGATAATGTGTACATCCAGTCCATGCGCGCCACCCATAAAATTCAGGAGCGCATTCTAGGTTGCGCGCCTTATATTTCTAAATACTTTTATGTTAGTATCATATAACTTATAGATATAAAGAGGGCGGTATGAACCTGCAGCAATTACGATTCCTGAACGAGATCGTGCGCCAAGGGTTAAATATCTCCGACGCCGCGAATGCGCTATACACCTCACAGCCTGGCGTCAGCAAGCAGATCAGGCTGCTGGAGGATGAGCTGGGTATCGAGATTTTCGTGCGCAACGGCAAGCGCATCGTTGCCCTCACCGAGCCGGGCAAGGCCGTGCTGGCCATCGCCCAGCGCATGCTGCACGATGCGGGTAACCTCAAGCAGGTCGGGCAGGAATTTCACTCGCAGGACAGCGGCCATCTGACCATCGCCACCACCCACACCCAGGCGCGCTACGCCCTGCCGCCGGTGGTCAAGCAATTCATCAAGCGTTATCCGAAAGTGCAACTCGGCCTGCATCAGGGCAACCCGACCCAGATTGCCGAACAGGTATTGAACGGTGAAGCCGATATTGCCATCGCCACCGAAAGCCTGGCGCAATATGATGGCCTCGTCACGCTGCCGTGCTACGAATGGCATCACTGCGTGGTCGTGCCGCCCAAGCACCCGCTGCTGGACGAAAAAAAATTAACCCTGGCGAAAATCGCGCAATATCCCATCGTCACCTACGACTTCGCGTTCAGCGGGCGCGGCAAAATCAACGAGGTGTTTGAAAAGGCCGGCATCACGCCGGACATCGCGCTGACCGCAATCGACGCCGACGTGATCAAGACTTATGTGGAACTGGGGCTGGGCATCGGCATCCTGGCCGAGGTCGCTTTCATCCCGGAACGTGACCGTCACCTGCGCATGATCGGGGCCAGGCATTTGTTCAAGCCTAACACCACGCGCATCGCCATCCGCAAAAACGAATATCTGCGCGGTTATACTTACGACTTCATCGAACTGTTCGCCCCGCAACTGACCCGCGCGGTCGTTGCCAAGGCGATGCACCTGTCCACCATGCCCCAAAAATAATAATCGGAACAACAATGATCGGAGAAACAACCATGAACGAAACCCTGCGCATCCAGCAATCCCACCGCAGCATCCGCAGCTACCAGCCCGACCCGGTCAGCGACGCCATGCTCGACCAGATTATCGCCGCCGCGCACCGCGCGCCGACTTCGATGAACGCGCAGGATATTTCGCTGATCGTGGTGCGCGATGCGGAAAAACGCGCCCGCATCGCCGAGCTTGCCGGCGGCCAGGCCTGGATCAAGCAGGCGCCGGTGTTCATCGTGATCGCCATCGACTACCACAAGACCGACCTCGGCGTGCGCAAGGCCGGTCAGGCGCAGATCATCCACGAAAGCATGGAAGGTTTCGGCGTCGCCGCCGTCGATGCGGGCATCGCTCTCGGCACGCTGATCACCGCCGCCGAATCGCTCGGGCTGGGCATCGTCCCGATCGGCAGCATCCGCCGCAACCCGCAGGACATGATCGACCTGCTCGGCCTGCCGCCGCTCACCTTCCCTCTGGTCGGCCTGTGCATCGGGCATATCAAGGACGACGTGCTGCCGAAGCCGCGCATGGATATCAAGACCTTCCGCCACGACGAGCGCTACGACGCCTCCGGCTACCCCGCCGCAATCGACGCCTACGATGCGGCTATCATGGACTATTGGAAGCGAGTCGGAAACGGCAGCGGCATCACGTGGTCGAACAACCTTGGCAATTTCTACAAGCAGGTGTATTTCCCTCAGGTCAAGCCGGTCGCAGCGATGCAGGGGCTGCTGAACGACAAGTGATGGGGCGAGATGCCAACTGAAATTTGGCGATTGACTGTGACCGCAAAACAAGTGGATACTCCCAACGGGTGCAATTGAATTTCCTATCCTTATGCAAACACCTCTTTCCATAGGAGAAATTGATGACTATTCAACTTGATTTTTCAACTCTTAATTTGCAGGATGCACTCGATATGGCAGTGCTGATCGAAAAGGAAGCGGAAAATCGCTACCTTTTGTTTGCAGACCAAATCGGGCGCCGTTATCCCGGTGATGCGGCAAATTTCTTTACCATGATGGCTCGAAACGAGCAGCGTCACGGGGTTGAAATTTCAGAACGTAGGCGTTTGCTTTTTGGCGATGCTCCTTCACGCGTCACGACGAATATGATCGGGAACGATATAGAAGCACCGGCTCCTGGAAAAGCAATACGCTTCATGTCCCCGCGACACGCCTTGGAAGTCGCAATGGAGTCTGAAATTAAAGCTTACGAGTTTTATAACGGCATCTTGCAGTTCATCCAGGATGCCACAGTTCAAGAACTGATCAAGAGCCTTAGAGACGAAGAATTAGAGCATCAGAAACTCTTGAACGAAAAGAAGGCGGGGTATGCCGATACGTTGGAATCGGATTTTGACCCGGAGATCGACGAACCCCGCTCTTTTCATATACCGGAAAGTTGAGGTATTTCTGTAAATCAGATGGTGGACAACGTTCCAGGAGTGGTGTGAACGTAAGGCATCCATGACATCTCCTTATGTGGTTGAAGGAGTTTGTTTGACCCGGTCTAATGGGATGCCGCTTAAACAACTTGACCTACCCGGCATATTGCCGTCCAGTTTTAAGCGGGAGGTACGCATCATGCCAACAACAATTTCCACCGCACGGCTTGAAGCACGCATCAGCACCGAGTTGCATGCCACGCTCAAGCGCGCGGCTGAAATCCAGGGGCTGACCATGACCGACTTCGTCGTATCTGCCGTGCAAAATGCGGCACGGCAGGCCATCGAACAGGCCGGGGTCATCCGATTATCCATGGCCGATCAGGAGTGTTTCGCGCAGGCGCTGCTGTCGCCACCGAAGCCAACTCCTGCCTTGAAACGAGCATTTGCACGCCGCAAATTATTGAGCGCCGAATGAGCGCAGCCAGGTTTCGCATCGCACCACTTGACGCGGAACATGGCCGCGATACGTTCAGTAGCGGCTCCAAACCGCTGGATCGCTACTTCCAGCAGCAGGTCACGCAAGATGTGCGACGCAGAGTAACGGCATGTTTTGTGGCACTCACCAGTGAGCGGCGCATCGCAGGCTATTACACCTTGGCGGCGGCAAGCATGTTATTAAAAATCTGCCATCCGGCATCGGCAAAAAACTGCCGCGCTATCCACTGGTGCCAGCGGTGTGCATGGGACGCTTGGCGGTCGATCAAAATTTCAAGGTGCTGGGACTTGGCGGTGCGTTGCTGACGGATACCATGAATCGAGCGGCTCACTCGGAGATCGCCGCCTACGCGATGGTGGTTGACGCTAAAGATAAAAAAGCGGCGGCCTTTTACCAGCATCACGGCTTTATTCCTTTGCCAGATTCGCCGTTGGCGTTGTTTCTGCCGCTGGCGACGGTAGCAGCGATCTAGCTTTATTTGTGTCGCTACCTATCGAAAAAATTATAGGTAAATGGGTTGCGGTTAAGAATAGATAGACTCACCCACTCAAGCCGCCTGCTGATGTGGTGACGATTTAATCAAACATTCCGCCGGTATGCCCAGCCCTTCGTGCAAACGGCGAATCATCGGAAGCGTCAGCGGGCGCGTATAAGCCAATACCTCATACACACGATTCAGCCCTCCGATCATCGGCTGTAAATCCTTCGGCTTCAGCCCCAAGCTTTCCATGCGGAACTTGATCGCCTCAATCGGATCGGGTAACTCCATCGGATAATGCTTGCGTTCGTAGGCTTCCACCAGCGTCACCAACACATCCAGCCGCTCGCCTTCCGGCGTATTGGCGCGAGCCATCATCAATCCCTCAATATCCTTGAGGGCTGCACGGTAATCCGCCTTGTTCTTGATTGGTTTAATGTCCATATTTTCACCTCATATCGTTTGCGCATCTATCGCATCATACTGTTTATGTGTACCGATAAGGTGATCACACGCATGGATGCATTTTAGTCCCGTTTTGGGATGGGTGGCAATGAAGCCACAGGCCGCCCACGAAAATATTGTCTCCGACACCTTTGAGCAAGCAGTGTTCTCATTCGGCGTAATAATGATTGCGCCCCGCACGGGCTAAATTGCAATTCATCTCCGACACTTTAGTTTGGGCGGTTTCAAGCACGAACTGCACATCATCTGATCGGCCGGTTCCCGTTTGGAGTGTCATCACTTGAATTCATTGCGTTGCCAGAGTAGATGTTCACGTTGCGAATCCATACCTGCGTGGAAATCAATTCGACTCCGGCACTTTGGGTGTCAGCACTTTGGGTGCTCTGACTGAACCCGACCTCATATCGATTCGGCCACTTTTTTTGCTACCACATGCTTATTTTTCGTGCTACGCTGACAAGCATGAATACGCACCTATACGAAGAGCTTGAACACTTGAGCATCGCTGAAAGGCGGTCACTCGGCGAAGCGTTGATTGTCAGCGCCGAAAGTGAAGCCTCGGCATCGCTCATCACCGAAGCCCAACGCACCGAGCTTCGTTCCCGTCTTGCACACCACCGCGCCAACCTCGACGAGCCGGGCGTTACCTTCTCGCAACTTAAAGCGAAACTCCTGTCTACGCCGCGCTAGGCATGCTGTTCCAAATCGTCTACAAGCCACTGGCTCAGATTGAAGCTTCCGAGGCCTATCAATGGTATGAACAGCCGCACATCGGCATGGGCAATGCCTTCCTAGACGAACTCGAACGCACCAACGGCTTCATTGCCGGCAACCCGCAACTTTACTCGTGCGTAGAGGCCGAAATGAGACGGGCAAACCTGAACCGCTTTCCCTATTCGCTGTTTTACGTAATCGACGGCGACACCGTGAATGTGCTGTCATGCTTCCACCAGCACCGTGAACCTAAAACGCGGCAGCAACTTCTTTCTGACAACGGTTTCAACAAAAGCTGAACAGCGTAGTTTCGAGGGAAAGGTGTTAATGCAAGACCTGACCCCACGTTCCTAACACGTTCCTAATGACCCCACGTTCCTAAAAACAATTCAACTCCGGTACCTTTGTATTTACCGCATCACCCTGATGTTCTGCGCGTTCGAAGGCGACCCGCTGATCCTGCGCCTATATGGCCATGCCCGAGTATTCCACCCGCATGACGCGGAATGGGGCAGCCTGCTCCCATTTTTCCCGGCAATCCCGGGTGCCCGCCAGATCATCGACATATCGGTCGACTTGATACAGACATCCTGCGGCTTTGGCGTGCCGTTATTTGAGTTCAAAGCCGAAAGAGACCAGTTGGAAAAGTGGGCCGAGAAAAAAGGCCCCGAAGGCATCCGGCAATATTGGCAAGAGAAAAACCAGGTAAGCCTTGACGGCAAACCCACAGGGGGCTTGGCGGAATAAGCAGGAGCCAACAAGCAGCCAAAATGCCTATCCGGCGTGATACACAACTGCGATGTGCCCCGTTTGATTTCAGAATTTAATCCGAACCCGACCCCTTATCGGTACGAGTAGATGAAAAACTATGCACCGTTCGACCAATTCATGAAGTAAACTTGTAACCACTCAACCCGTTGGTGAGGCCATCATGCACGCAACCTATCAGCTTAAGCCAGACGAATTGAACGAAAAATTTCTTCAGGCAATCAAGAATAAATTCCAAAATAAAACCGTCGAAATTGCAGTTATGGACGTGCCATCGATAGAGGCCGCCAGTAACGAACCACGCAAGGCGGGAGCGCTCAAAGGGCGCATCAAGATGAGCGCTGATTTCAATGCGCCGCTGGAAGATTTTACCGAATATCAACCATGAAGCTGCTGCTGGATACGCACATCCTGCTCTGGTATCTGGAAGGACATCCCAACCTCCCGGAAACACAACGCCTGAAGATCGAAGATCGCCGCAACCAAGTCGCGGTGAGTGCAGTCAGCCTATGGGAAATGACCATCAAGATTGCCATCGGCAAGCTCGCGCTCATGGACGACCTTGCCACGATTGAAAACACCTTGCTCCGACAGGGCATACACATTTTGCCAATTCAAACCGCGCATTTGCAGTGCTTGTTAAGCTTACCGTTTCACCACCGTGATCCTTTTGACCGGCTCATCATTGCCCAAGCGCTTGCCGAAGAAATGACGCTGGTATCCGATGACACCGCGTTTACTGCTTATCCAATTTCATTGCTTCCTGCTGAAGGTTAGCGAAGTAGCCTCATGCTACGAATGTTGCGGGGCGAAATTTAATTCGAACACGGCCCCTTTAATTCGAGAAGCTGGTTTCGACACGTTGCGGATGTTCAATAAAAACCAACATTATTGGGTGGCAAGGTCAGCGATATCTTCAAGGTCTTCGATCCATTCAAAAATAGCAATGGAATTGGTTGATGGATTGCTTCCCCATACAATATCAATTGGATCGTAAAAGTGATTTGTAAGATATAAACTTCGCAAAGACTGAACATCGCTTCGATTCGACTTCGACTTGTGTGCGCATGCATTTCGCACAAGATGTATTCTTTTTGGACCGAATAAGCCGGCAGAACCAAATGCCATTTGAAGTGTGGCGGCGTTTGAAGGAGCAAGTCCTGAAATGTAGGCGATTATTCTATCGGGGTGTGCCCAAGTAGGTTCTATCGGCCCCGAAAACTTCTTGGTGGAGTGTGGAGTAACACCTATGCCATACTGCTTTATCTCGTATGCTATACGACTCTCACTATTATCAGGAAGCGCTCTTGCCGGCATCATTACGCCTGAACGAGTAATTGACCCATTGCATGACAACACAAGTACCTGTCTTACGAAAATATTCCAGTCTATCCACAGATTAGAAAGCAACGCCTCTGCAAGAAATCTAAACTCCCAAGGTGATAATAATCCTTTGACATGATCATCAAGAATTGAAGTTGCTTGCACGCGCTTACGTGATAGCCGGCTAACAATCCGAGCATGGCTTACTACGAGTGTCATGGTAGAAGTTAGATGAGTGCAGTGCTCAACCACCGAGCTCTAATATTACGCTGCTTCACCCTATGCGTTGTACTCAGGCATGCCTCAACATATTCACCGTATGGGCCTAAAGTATCTTGCAATTCATGCGCGCCAGCGAGAGCGCCAAGCGCATTGACAGTGCGCGTCAAATCGGTGAAGAAAACTCCTTCTGGAGGATTCCCAAAATTATCGCCGTTGGGGATGCCATATTTTTTTTGCATCATCGCGCAAAACAACGAATGGCATACATACGACTTAGTGATAAACGTATTCTTTAATGGGGCAAATTCAATTTCTAATATCCGCATAAACTCATGAATACGGCTTCTAAAAATTTCCTCATCGGGAAAATCTTTGTCATATTCTTTATAAATTCCGGTAAGCGATCTTTCAGATTTGTCCACGATTCCATCCTTAAGCACAATTGCAAGCTCGGTCAGGAATTCGGCATCGTGCATTCTAATTGCCTGCTTGGGGGTCAAAATATTAAATTCGACAAGTCTTGGACCTATCTCTCCAGTCGCTTCGATAATAAACCATTTAAATATGCCTTCGAATTCTGCATGTCGCTTTTCCGCAGAATTGAGAGGCGCTGTATACGCATTCATTCTTGTGAACATGGCCAGCAAATCAGATTGCTCTGCTGAGTGAATGATGTCGACTTCTACGCTATACGTTAGAAACTGCTGCTGCAAATCCTCATCCAATTCGCTAAATAACTTGCCTTGAAACTTTAATGACCGATTTGAGAGGCGAAATTCGTCATTTAAGAAACTAAGGACGGTTGTCAAACGCTGTTGACCATCAACGATTTCACGGACAACCTTTTTTCGAGCTTTATCGAATACTTGGTAAAAGTATACCTTTGGAAAAACATATCGATTCAGAATTGTATCGATAAAATATGTTCTGGCAGAGTCCGGCCACACTGAGGAGGATCGCTGGTAATTCTTATTTACGATTAACTCACGTCGTTGCCACATATCTCTAATTTCGCTTATTGTAAAACTAGACCGAGTAATTTCCATTTTAAAACTCCATGTGACATTGTTAAGTTACCTAGGCAAAGCTTCCCCAAGTTTTAAGTACAAAACTATGATGCACCATAGGGAGTGAATATCTCCTTATGGCACAAAGCCGCCATTAGCAACCAATTTCAACTCATCGCCCGCTTGAGAAAATCACAGGTGAGCGTCAGCTTAAAATTATTTATTGAATGGCAAATATACAGGGCTATTCATCATTGAGAGCGGCTTCGTGCCGCTCGATCACGCGGTCGATGAAGCCACGCAAAAACCCTTCGGTCTGCGCGCCATGGAAGCGGTCGATCTCACCCCCGTGGCTGTAGGCCACCACGGTTGGAAAACCGCGCACTTTGTGCCGCCCGGCGATCTTCATGTTTTCGTCGGCGTCCACGATTCCCAGCAGGAATTTGCCGTCATAGGTGAAAATCATTTTGTGCAGCAGCGGCGCCAACACCCGGCACGGCGCGCACCAATCCGCGCTGATGTCCACCAGCACGGGCATCTCGTGCGAGCGCGCCACCACCAGGTCGTCAAAACTGGCCTCTTCAACATTGTATGAATAATCGCTCATCGCTATCCTCAATCAGTTTTATCAATTCACGCCGCGCTTGGAAAAATCCCTGGGGCGGAAACCCAGCACAAACAATACGAAAAAATATATCGCTACACCGCCTGCCACCAGCGCCGCCAGGTGCAGGATGCGCGCCCAGCCCGAGCGGGTCAGCCAGCTTTGTTCGGTGCCCATGCCAAACCACAGCGCGAGGCCGAGCGCCGACAACGCTATGCAAACCTTGACGAAGAATATTGCCCAGCCCGGCTCCGGCCGGTAGATGCCACGTTTGCGCAAAAAATGGAACAGGATCGCGGAGTTGAAACACGCGCCCAGCCCGATGGCGAGCGCCAGGCCGGCGTGTTGCAGCCAGCCGATGAAGGCGAGGTTCATCAGTTGCGTGGCGATCAGCGTGGCGATGCCGATTTTCACCGGCGTCCTGATGTCCTGCCGCGCGTAGAAGCCTGGGGCGAGGATTTTCACCAGGATCATGCCGATCAGCCCGACGCTGTAGCCGACCAGCGCATTGCGCGTCATCAGCACGTCGTGCGCGGCGAATGCGCCATGCTGGAAGAAGGTCGCCAGCAGCGGCACGGCGATCATGCCCAGCGCCAGCGCGGCGGGCAGCGTCAGCATGATGGTCAGGCGCAAACCCCAGTCCAGCAGCTTCGAGTATTCTGCCGTGTTGTTGTCTGCATGACATTTGGAAAGCGACGGCAGCAATATCGTGCCGATGGCCACGCCCAATACTCCCGCAGGGAATTCCATCAAGCGATCCGCGTAATACAGCCACGACACGCTGCCCGCCACCAGGAACGAGGCGAAGATGGTGTTGATAATCAGGCTGATCTGCGCGACGGACACGCCGAACACCGCCGGGCCCATCTGTTTGATGACGCGCCACATGCCTTCGTCTTTCAGGCTGAAGCGGATGTTCGGCAGCATGCCGATCTTCTTCAGGAACGGGATTTGAAAAGCCAGTTGCACGATACCCGCAACGAACACCGCCCAGGCTAGCGCCATGATCGGCGGGTCGCAATATGGTGCCAGCCACAGCGCGCCACCGATGAAGCACAGGTTGAGCAGCACGGGTGCGAAGGCTGGCACCCAGAATTTGTTGTAGGTGTTGAGGATGCCCGCCGCGACCGACACCAGCGAGATGAAAAAGATATAGGGCGAGGTAATGCGCAACAATTGCACGGTGAGGTCAAATTTTTCCGCATCCTTGGCGAAGCCCGGCGCGCTGATATACACCAGGATAGGCGCGGCGGCGATGCCGATCAGTGTCACCACGAACAGGATGATCGCCAGCATGGTGGTGACGTGATCTACCAGCAGTTTGGTCTCGTCGTGGCCGCGCCGGTTCCTGTATTCGCCGAAGATCGGCACGAACGCCTGCGAGAACGCGCCCTCGGCGAACAGGCGGCGCAGCAGGTTGGGCAGCTTGAACGCGACGAAAAATGCGTCTGTTGCCGCGCCCGCGCCGAAAATCCGCGCGATCAGCACGTCGCGCACGAAGGCGAGAATGCGCGAAACCAGCGTCAGGCTGCTGATGGTGGCGAGGGCTTTGAGGAGGTTCATGCTTGGCCGTGGATTATTCGCTATGCAAAGCTATCCGACGTGGAGATGTCGGAAGGCGCTGCGTTTTTCCGACCTACGACGGCTACGGTCTGCTCGCGTATTTCCGTTCCACATACTCATCCACAATCCGGGTAAATTCCGCTGCGATGTTGTCGCCGCGCAGGGTCAGCGCTTTTTCGCCATCGATATACACCGGTGCGGCGGGGCTCTCACCGGTGCCCGGCAGGCTGATGCCGATGTTCGCCATCTTGCTCTCGCCGGGGCCGTTCACGATACAGCCCATCACCGCGACGGTCATATTCTCCACGCCGTCATACCGTTCGCGCCACAGCGGCATCTGCGCGCGCAGATGCGCCTGGATGCTTTGCGCCAGTTCCTGGAATACCGTGCTGGTGGTGCGTCCGCAGCCCGGGCAGGCGACTACCATCGGCGCGAAGGCACGCAAACCCATAGTCTGCAATATCTCCTGCGCCACCACCACTTCCTGGGTACGCGAGCCACCGGGTTCGGGCGTCAACGAAATGCGTATCGTGTCGCCGATGCCTTCCTGCAACAGCACCGCGAGCGCCGCCGTGGAGGCGACGATACCCTTGGAGCCCATGCCCGCCTCGGTCAGGCCGAGATGTAGCGCGTAGTCGCATTGCAGCGTCAAGGCACGGTACACCGCGATCAAATCCTGCACCTCGCTGACCTTGCAGGAGAGCACGATGCGCTCATGCGCCAAGCCGAGCTGTTCGGCGCGTTGGGCGCTTTGCAGCGCCGAGGCAATCAGCGCGGCGCGCGTCACTTCGCGCACATCTTTTGGCTCGGGCAGGCGGGAATTTTCGTCCATCATGCGCACCACCAAGTTCTGGTCGAGGCTGCCCCAGTTCACGCCGATGCGCACCGGCTTGGCGTAGCGTACTGCGGCCGCGATCATGATCGAAAACGGGTCTTCATCGCTGCGGTTGCGCCCGACATTGCCGGGATTGATGCGGTATTTCGCCAGCGCCTGCGCGCAATCTGTAAACTCGGTCAGCAGGCGATGCCCGTTGTAATGGAAATCGCCGATCAGCGGAACATCGCAACCCAGGCTGTCCAGTTGTGAGCGTATCTGCACCACGGCAGCAGCGGCCTCGGGGGTATTCACCGTGATGCGCACCAGCTCGGAGCCAGCCTCGGCGAGTTCGAAAATCTGTCGCGTGGTCGCCTCTACGTCGGCGGTATCGGTGTTGGTCATGGACTGCACCACAATCGGCGCACCGCCGCCCAGCATCACTTTGCCGATCAGTACGCGTTGTGACGGGCGGCGCATGGCTAGAACTCCACTCATGTTATTCCAGCGTCAGCCGCGCCACTTCGGTCGCAGCGTTGATGTGAGGGGTCAAGTCGATCTGCTTGCCGCGATAATAAAGCCGCACCGATGCGGCACGACCGATCACCAGCGCAAAAGGTGATTGGCCATTCATACGCAATTCGCTGCCACTCGGGTTGACCTGCGACAGCAGCACCTTATCCTCCTTGTCTTTGATTTCCACCCAGGACTCATCGCCGAATACCAGGCGCAGCGCGGCGTTTTGTGGCAACACGGCAGGCGTGCCTGCCGGTTGAGTTTTTACCTCGGGGATTTTTGCCTCCGGGGGGTTTGTTTCCGGAGTTTTCGTCACAGGAGTTTTCGTTTCTGGAGATTTCGTCTCTGGAGCTTTCGTTTCCGGAGCTTTCGTCCCTGGAATTTTTGGCACATCCTGGGACGCAACGGGCTTGTCAGCCGCAACAAGGGGGTGCGCCGCTTCTGGCAAAGGAGGCGCTGCCGCATCGGCGGAAGGCATCCTGCCTGCCTCAAGAATGGGTTGCGCTGGCGCAGGGCGCGTATTTTCAGGCGAGGGATCAGGCATCTCAACCTGCGTTTCCTTTGGTTTTGTGGGCGGCGCCGTAAAATGCCATACCGCAAATGCGACGACCAGCACCGCCAACAGTAACGCGATGGCCAGCCACACCAGGTTTTGCCGCCGTGGCGAATAAGCGTCGGGAAACGGCGCTTCGACAGAGTCCGGCATCAATGGCTGGGTAGGTGCGCTTGTCTTGGGCAGCGCCGCCAATAAGGGCTGCTCGTCGAGTTGCAATATCTTGGCGTAGCTGCGCACGAAACCGCGCACGAACGCCATCTCGGGCAAATTCCGGTAATCCTCGGCCTCCAGAGCCTCGATCTGGCGCGGGGCAAGTTTGGTCTGATTGACTACGTCGGTGATGCTCAGGCCGAGGCGCTCGCGCGCCTCGCGCAGCGTCGTTCCCAAGGAAATCGCCGCTGAAACCGCCGCTGCCGGCGCAGGGCTTTCACCTTGCACGCTGCCGTTTTCGGTGGGCTGCTCCATTATTCCCCTTGTATCAGTAATCGGGTTTCGCGCGCATCGGGAAAGCGCTTGCGCAACTGCATGGTATAACTCGCTTCGGAATTGCGGTCGCCAACCTTGCGCTCGATGCGCACCGCCAGCCAGAGTTGCTCGGCTGTCAGGCTGTCCGATTTTTCCGAAAATTTAGCAAAATATTTTTTGGCGGCGGTGTAATCGCCACTATCAAAACTCAATTCCGCCATCGCCAGCAACGCTTGCGGCATACCGGGCTGCACCTGCAACGCGCGTTGCAGAAACTCCTCTGCATCTTTGCGGTCGCCCGCTTTCTTCGAGCATAACCCGGCATTCAGGTAGGCGCGCTCCGGTGTTCCGTATAAAGGATTTTTTAATGCCGCCATAAAATGCGGGGCCGACTCTTTTTCCTTGCCGCGCTGGCACAGAAACCAGCCATAGTTGTTGTGTGTTTCGGAATCGTTCCCGTCGAGGCGCAGGCTTTGCTGGAAATCTTCATCTGCCTCCTTGTATTCGCGCAACGCCATACGGATCAGGCCACGCACGCTATAGGCCGGTGCGTAGTTCTGGTCGGCCTGCAAGGCTATGTCTATTTCACCCAACGCAATCCCCATTTGCGCTCGCTCGTAATACATACCCGCCAGCTCGGTATGCACCTTTGCGATGGCGCGCGACTTGGCCTGCTCGGGGGTGGCCTGACCGCCACCTGATGGTGTGCCGCAGCCAGTCAGAATGGTCAACGAAAACACCAGCGAAAACACCAGGGGGGAAAATAACGCAATCCATTTTTTCATCGGTTTACCTCGGCTATTTTATTCATGCAAGGCCATCGGGCGCTGCCCGACCCGCCGGGTCTTATCCTGCACCAGCCCGGCCAGTTGCCCACAGGCTGCGGCAATATCGTCGCCGCGCGTTTTGCGCGTGGTGGCGACAATGTCCGCCTGCATCAGCACATCGCGAAAACGCTGCATGGCCTCCGGCCTGGAACGCCGGTAATGCGTCTGCGGGAACGGGTTGAACGGGATCAGGTTGAACTTGCACGGCACGTCGCGCACCAGCTGCACCAGTTCGCGCGCCTGCTGCACACTGTCGTTCACGCCGTCCAGCAGCACGTACTCGAAGGTGATGAAGTCGCGCGGCGCTTTCTCCAGATAACGCCGGCAGGCGGCCAGCAATTCCTTGAGCGGATATTTCTGGTTGATCGGCACCAGCACGTCGCGCAACGGGTCGTTTGGCGCATGCAGCGATACCGCCAGCGCGACCGGACATTCGTCGCGCAACCGGTCCATCGCCGGCACGATGCCTGAAGTCGATACCGTCACGCGGCGGCGCGACAGGCCGTAGGCATGGTCGTCCAGCATCAGGTGCAGCGCGCTCACGGTATGGTCGAAATTTAGCAGCGGCTCGCCCATGCCCATCAGCACCACGTTGCTGATCTGCCAGTTGCCCCCGGCATCTTTGCCCAGTTCATGGTTCGCCCACCACAACTGGCCGATGATCTCGGCGGTCGAGAGATTGCGGTTGAAACCCTGCTTGCCGGTCGAGCAGAACGCGCAGTCCAGCGCGCAGCCCGCCTGCGTCGAGACACACAGCGTTCCCCGCTCGGCTTCCGGAATAAATACCGTCTCCACCGCATTGCCGGTACCCATGTCCAGCAACCACTTGCGCGTGCCGTCGTCGGACAGTTCCTCGCGCATCACCTTGGGCGCCTGCACGCAGGCGATCTGTTTCAGTTTTTCGCGCAGCGACACCGCAAGGTCGCTCATCGCATCGAAATCGGACTCCCCGGCTTTGTATATCCAGCGCAGCACCTGCTTGGCGCGAAACGGCTTCTCGCCATGTTCCGCGAACCATGCAGTCAATTGCGCCACATCAAAGTCGAGGAGATTTTGTTGCATCTAGGTTATTGCTTAGCGGGGTTATTGCTTAACGGGAATAAACATTCAGCGCCGGGAAGAAATACGCGATCTCCACTGCCGCCGTTTCAGCCGCATCGGAGCCGTGTACCGCATTCGCGTCGATACTGTCGGCGAAGTCCGCGCGGATCGTGCCCTTGTCGGCCTTCTTCGGATCGGTAGCGCCCATCAGGTCGCGGTTCTTCAGGATCGCGCCTTCGCCTTCCAGCGCCTGAATCATCACCGGCCCGGAAATCATGAAACTGACCAGATCGTTGAAGAACGGGCGGGCAGCATGCACGGCGTAAAAGCCTTCCGCTTCGGCGCGCGACAATCGCACCATGCGTGCGGCAATGATCTTCAGGCCGGCATTTTCAAAGCGGGTGTAAATCTGGCCGATGACATTCTTGGCTACGGCATCGGGTTTAATAATCGACAGGGTACGTTCAACAGCCATGCTTTTTCTCCAAACAATTAAGGGTTAATCAGAAATTTCGAGCTTGAGATTCTATCAGGGTTTGCATGCGCTGTCCCAGATGTAGCCTCCGCCACAAAAGATGAAAGGCCTTGTCGAAACCCCGTGAATATCCGCAAGAGCAAATTGCGCCTATGGCTGTTAGTGTGCAATTGTTGAGAATGGATATCAGAAAGCCGGCCGGAAAATTGTTTTTGGGGGATGTTGAAATATGGGTTAAAACTCCGCCTGCATAAACTTCGGCTTGGACAGCGCCGGATTCTGCGCGAAGTAGCGCTTGATACCCCCAAAAATCGCATTGGCGATTTTCATCTGGTAGTTTTCGTCGTTCAGGCGGCGCTCTTCGCTGGGGTTGCTGATGAAGGCGGTTTCGACCAGGATGGACGGTATGTCCGGTGATTTCAGCACGGCGAAGCCGGCCTGTTCGACCTGGCCGCGATGCAAGTCATTGATGTCGCCCAGTTCGCCCAGCACATGCTTGGCCAGCTTCATGCTGTCGTTGATGGTGGCGGTCTGCGACAAATCCAGCAGGGTGCGCGCCAGGTGCGGGTCTTTCACCGCGAGGTTCACGCCGCCGATCAGGTCCGCCTCGTTTTCCTTTTTTGCCAGCCAGCGCGCCGCGGCGCTGGTCGCGCCGTGTTCGGAGAGCGCGAACACCGATGAGCCGCGCGCGTCCGGTTTAATGAAGGCGTCGGCGTGTATCGAAATAAACAAATCGGCATTCACCTTGCGCGCCTTGGCGGCGCGTTCGCCAAGCGGAATGAAGTAGTCGCCGTCACGTATCAGCACGCCGCGCAGATCCGGCACGCCATCCATCAATATTTTTACTTTGCGCGCGATGGCCAGCGTGACGTTTTTTTCGCGCGAACCTCTCCTGCCGATTGCGCCCGGGTCTTCGCCGCCATGCCCGGCATCGATTGCGACTATCAGCGTGCGGGCGCGCAGCTCGGGGATGTTTTTGTGAGGGGGAGTTACGGCTGGCGGCGGGAGGTCAACTTTGCCGGTATCGGGCTTGATGCCTGGCCCCGGTTTTTCTTCGGCAGGCGCTTCAACCGCGGCCTGACTGGTTGCGGCTGGCGCACTGGCAGCTTGCGCATCCGATACTTTGGCTGGTTCGAGCAAGGCCATCAGCGGGTCGGGTGGCTGCATGGGGTAAACGTCCAGCACCAGGCGGTAGCCGTATTCGCCAACCGGTTTGAGGACGAACAGTTGCGGCTTGACTTCGCTCTTCAAGTCGAGCACCAGGCGCACCACATCGGGTTTGAATCGCCCGACGCGCACGCTTTTGATGTAGGGATCATCCTCGCCGACCAGCTTGGTCAGGCCGTTGAGCGTGTCGCCGAGATCGACATCTTCCAGGTCGATGACCAGGCGTTCCGGATTGCTCACGATAAACATGTTGTGGCGGATGGCCTGTTTTGATTCCAGTGTCAGGCGCGTGTAATCTTGTGCCGGCCAGACGCGCGCCGCACTGACGGCGACCGCCGCATGTGCCTGTTGCGGCAACCAGCAGAGGATCATGAGTATGGCGAGTTTCAAAGCCCTGCTAAGCATTGCTTGCCCATTTCCGTGTTGGCATGGATTGCCGCGTTGCGGCCTTGCGCCAGAATCTCGAACGCAATTTCCACGTCTGCATGAGGAATCAATTCCTGCGCCTTTTCCGGCCATTCGATAAAAAAAATATTGCGCCCGTCGAACTCGTCGCGAAAACCGGCCGCCTCCCATTCTTCCACGTCGTGAAGACGGTACAGGTCGAAGTGGCGCAAGTCTAACCCGGCGGCCCGGTACGGCTCAACCAGTGTATAGGTGGGGCTTTTTACCCGCCCGATATAACCCAGCGCATTCAACATACCGCGTACCAACGTGGTTTTACCCGCGCCCAGATCGCCGCGCAGATAGATCACCATGCCGGGTTTTAGTTGCGCGGCGAGGCGTTGTGCCAGCGCGAGGGTCGCGTTTTCATCGGCAAGAGCGATACTGGTTCGGCTATCATCCGGACTATGCAAAACGAAGTTCCTCAATCGATAAATTACACCGCGCTTGCCGCGCAGATACGCGCATGGGCGCATGAACTCGGCTTCCAGGCCGTGGGCATCAGCGACACCGATCTTTCGGCGGCGGAAGCCGGCCTGCTGGAATGGCTCGCACTCGGTATGCACGGCGAGATGGATTATATGGCAAAACATGGCACCAAACGCAGCCGCCCGGCAGAGCTGCTGCCCGGCACGCTGCGGGTGATTTCGCTGCGCATGAACGGTATGCCGCCCGATGCGCGCGACAGTTGGCAGGTGTTGGAGAAGGGCGAACGCGCTTTCATTTCGCGCTATGCGCTGGGGCGCGATTACCACAAGGTGATGCGCAACCGTCTGGCCAAACTGGCGGAAAAAATCCGTGCCGAGGTTGCAGAATTTGAAGGGCACCATTTTGAAGGGCGAGTCTTTACCGATAGTGCGCCGGTTATGGAAAAGGAGCTGGCGCGCAAGGCCGGCTTGGGTTGGCGCGGTAAGCACTCCTTGCTGCTGTCGCGCGAACATGGCTCACGATTTTTTCTCGGCGAGATTTACGTGAACCTGCCGCTGCCGGCCGATGAGCCGCAGCAGGAGCATTGTGGAACCTGCACGCGCTGCATCGATATCTGCCCGACCCAGGCCATTGTCGCGCCGTATCGCGTCGATGCGCGCCGCTGCATTTCCTATCTGAGCATCGAGCTCAAGGGCCGCATTCCCGCCGAGCTGCGCCCGCTGATCGGCAACCGCATCTATGGCTGTGACGACTGCCAGTTAATCTGCCCGTGGAACGGTTTTGCGCAGGTCAGCACCGAGCCGGATTTCGCGGTGCGCCACAGCCTGGACGATGCGGGGTTGATTGAATTGTTCGCGTGGGATGAGGCCGAATTCAACAGCAAACTGGCCGGCACCGCGATCTATCGCATCGGCCACGAGCAGTGGCTGCGCAACATTGCCGTGGCGTTGGGGAATGCGCCGCAGAGTGTCGCCGTGATTGCCGCATTGGAATCGCGTGCCGTGCATCCGTCCGCGCTGGTACGAGAACATGTGGTCTGGGCATTGGCACGGCATACCGGCTCATCTGGTTTATTCACGTAGGGGGCGCGATTTATCGCGCCATTTTTTCGGCACATGAATGGCTCAGGGCGCGATGAATCGCGCCCCTACCGGCAGCGGTTCAATAAACAAACCGTCCCCGCAATTCCTCCAGATTCAATTCGCGCAAAATCTGTTCCATTCTCTCTTGTGCGTTTTTGCGTGGCGTATCCGTCCGGCGTGCGATGATGAGCTCGTTTTTCATCGAGTGTTCCCACCCAACCAGTTCCGTCACCGTCACCTGATAACCGTGCGCTTCCAGCAGCAAACAGCGCAGCACGTTGGTGAGGTGGCTGCCGAACTCGCGGGTATGAATCGGATGACGCCATATTTCCGAAAGCTGGGTTTTGCCGAACGACTGGTTTTTGTGCTTGTTCAGCATGGCGGAAACTTCGGCCTGACAGCAAGGTGCCAGCACGATGAATTGCGCCTGCTTGTGCAGCGCAAATTTGATCGCGTCGTCGGTGGCGGTGTTGCAGGCGTGCAGCGCGGTGACCACGTCGATTTTCTCTGGCAGGTGTGGCGAATGGATGGATTCCTCTACCGACAGATTCAGGAAGGACATGCGCGCGAAGCCCAGCCTTGCGGCCAGCTCGCGGGATTTGTCGACCAGCGCCTCGCGGGTTTCGATGCCATAGATGTGGCCGACTTCGCGCCCCTTCAGGAACAGGTCGTAGAGGATGAAACCCAGGTAGGATTTGCCCGCGCCGTGATCTGCCAGTGTCAATTCTTGTTTGGCGGCGAGTACTTCGTCGAGCAACGGTTCGATGAAGTGATACAGGTGGTAAACCTGTTTTAGTTTGCGCCGGCTGTCCTGGTTGAGCTTGCCGTCGCGCGTCAGGATGTGCAGCTCCTTGAGCAATTCGACGGACTGGCCGGGTTTGATTTCTGGTATGGGGGTCGTGTTCACGGGTAGAGTCTTCGGTGTATTGTAGTATTGCGCCATTAGCATTGCGATGGGGTCATGCTGCCGCAGTTGGCGCGTATTTGGCATGGAATAATAGCGTGTTTCATGGGCGGTGTGTTGTGCGGGCAGCACAGCAAGCCGCGAGGTTGTATGCTATCTTTCGCATCATATAAATCGTTGATACCTTTCCGATGCCATGAGCCTGTTTGCCCTGATCGCCGCGCTGTTGCTGGAGCAGCTCCAGCCGCTTTCCTCGCGTAAATACCTGCATGGCTGGTTGTCTGGCTATGTCAGTTTTTTTCAGCAACACTTCAATACCGGGCAGCGCAAGCACGGCAAGATCGCCTGGCTGCTTGCGGTGCTGCCGCTGCTGGCCGGCGTGGTGGCGATATACTGGTCGTTGAGCAGCGTGCATCCGGTGTTTGCCTGGGTGTTCAACGTGCTGGTGTTGTATCTCACCATGGGCTTCCGCCAGTTCAGCCATTATTTCACCGACATCCATCATGCGTTGCGCGATGGCAAGCAGGACGAAGCACGCGGGTTGCTGACCCGGTGGCGCGGCGTTCCTTCGCACGAGCTGAACGCCGAAGAAGTGGCGCGCGTTACCATCGAAGAGGCACTGATCGCCTCGCACCGCAACGTGTTTGGCGTGATCGTGTGGTTCGTCCTGTTCAGCGCAGTCGGACTGGGCGGCGCGGCGGGCGCGCTGCTGTACCGCCTCGGGCAGTTTCTGCGCAAACGCTGGGGTGACGAGGATGAGGCTGCCGAACAGGATGGTTTGTCGGATGAGGATTGGGGCGGCGGAGAATTTGGCGGCTTCGCACGCCAGGCGTTTTACCTGCTGGAATGGCTGCCGATCCGCATGACCGCGATGACTTTTGCCATCGTCGGCAATTTCGAAGACACGGCATATTGCTGGCGCACCCAGGCGGCGAGCTGGCCTGACCCGGAAGCAGGAATATTGCTGGCCAGCGGCGCGGGGGCGCTGGGCGTGCGTCTCGGCATGCCGATCCCGCAAGGTAGCCTGCCGCTGGATCGGCCGGAGCTGGGCGTTGGCGACGATGCCGATGCCGACTTCATGCGCAGCACTATCGGGCTGGTGTGGCGCTCGGTGGTGTTTTGGCTGCTTCTCTTGTCGCTGCTGACGCTGGCGAGCTTGCTCGGCTAACCGTGTATCTTGCTATTGACCTATAATGCTGCTGCGGGTGTTTCACTTTTACTCCGTGTTTGCGATTCAAAATTTTATTTTAAGGAGAAAAACATGAAAACTTCACGAATTATTTTCAATATGCTGGCCATCGCCTCTTTAGTCTTGGCCGCCAATGCTTCCGCAGATGAAACCACCAAAGAAGGTTATGTGACCGATACCCGTGGCAACGTGGTCAAAAACAACTACAACGAATGCTGGAGAACCGGATTCTGGACGCCAGCCATGGCGATTAAGGAATGCGATCCGAATTTGCTCAAGAAAACCGAGCCAAAATTAGCCGAAACCAAGGCGTCTGCAGCTGCTGCGCCTGTTCCAGCACCCGTTGCGGGCGCTCCCGCCGCGGCGAAAAAAGCGGCTTTTACGCTGCAATCTGAAGCGTTGTTTGATTTTGACAAAGCCGTCTTGCACGCTGACGGCAAGAAAAAACTGGACAATGAAGTCGTAGGCAAAATGAAGGAATATGCGCAAGTCGATATAATACTGGTGACCGGCCACGCCGACCGCATCGGCTCCGATGCCTACAATCAGGCTTTATCCCAGCGCCGTGCAGATGCCGTGAAGGATTACCTGGTTGGACAGGGTGTTGCAAGCGATCGCATTGAAACCGCTGCCAAAGGCGAATCCGAGCCGGTTGTTTCCTGCGATAGCGTGAGAGGCAAGAAACTGATCGAATGCCTGCACCCCAACCGCCGCGTGGTGGTGGAAGTAAAGGCTCAGAAATAGATTCAGCAGTATAAGCAGTCGGACAAAATGAAGCGGCCCCCGGTATTAAAGCCGGGGGCTTATTTATTGCTTATTGCGGTCGCTTGGCAACACCCGGATAGCCCATGCAAAAAAATTTGCAAAAGCCTGTTCGAGCCGCTAGAATGCGCGCCTTTCCGTTGTACCGAATTCTCAAGGAGTAGTCATGGCAAATAGCGCACAAGCCCGCAAGCGTGCACGTCAGGCAGTTAAACAAAATGCTCATAACAGCAGCCTGCGTTCAGAATTGCGCACCGCAATCAAGAAGGTAGTCAAGGCGATCGAAGCAGGTGACAAGACTGCCGCTCAAACCGTTTACAAGGATTCCGTGAGCACCGTGGACAGCATCGCCGACAAGAAGATCATCCACAAGAACAAGGCAGCACGACACAAGAGCCGTCTTTCTGCCGCCATCAAGGCGATGGCCTGAACGCCGCTTCGTTTCGAATTCCCTAACAAGCCGGCAGCAATGTCGGCTTGTTTGCTTTGTGGGGTTGTTTGGCTCAATATATGCCCCTTGCAAATTGTTCAACGGCGGATTGTCCGCCGTCTTTGTTTAGGAATTTCATATGTCGCATGTGATGAACACTTATGCCCGTCTCCCCGTCGCGTTTTCGCATGGCGAAGGCGCGTGGTTGTGGGACACCGAAGGCAAGCGCTATCTGGACGCGCTGTCCGGAATCGCCGTGAACACATTGGGCCACGCGCATCCGCGCTTCACCGCCGCGCTGAGCGAACAGATCGGCAAGCTGATCCACTGCTCCAATATCTATCAGGTGCGCGAACAGGAGCTGCTGGCCGACAAACTGTGCAGCCTGGCTGGCATGCAGGAAACATTCTTCTGCAACTCCGGCTGCGAGGCGAATGAGGCCGCGATCAAGCTGGCGCGCATGGTCGGCCACCAGCAAGGCATCGAATCCCCCGCCATCATCGTGATGGAAAAAGCGTTCCACGGGCGCACGCTGGCGACCCTTTCCGCCACCGGCAACCGCAAGGTGCAGGCCGGCTTCGAGCCGCTGGTCAAAGGCTTCGTGCGCGTCCCTTACAACGATCCGGAGGCGATCCGCCAGGTCGCGCAGCACAATCGCGAAGTGGTCGCGGTGCTGGTCGAGCCAATTCAGGGCGAGGGTGGCGTGCGCACTCTGGACATCGATTACCTGCAACAATTGCGCAAAATTTGCGACGAGCATAACTGGCTGCTGATGCTGGACGAGGTGCAGTGCGGCATGGGGCGTACCGGCAAATGGTTCGCCTTCCAGCATTCTGGCATCCTGCCTGACGTGATGACGCTGGCCAAGGGGCTGGGCTCCGGCGTGCCGATCGGCGCGTGTCTCACCGCGGGCAAGGCTACCGGAATTTTTCAGCCGGGCAATCACGGCTCGACGTTTGGCGGCAATCCGCTGGCTTGCACGGCGGGCTTGACCACGCTGAATATTATGGAACAGGACAAGATGCTGGCACATGCCGAGAACCTGGGGCATTTTATCCGCCAGGGACTCGCCGTCGCGCTGCAAGGCGTAAATGGCGTCAAAGAGATTCGCGGGCAGGGGCTGATGCTCGGCATCGAGCTCGACAGGCCTTGTGGCGACCTGGTAAAACTGGCTCTCGCCAAAGGGCTGTTGACCAACGTGACCGCCGACAACGTGATCCGCCTGCTGCCGGCGCTAGTGATGTCGCAGGACGAGGCGCAACAGTTGCTGGATATCCTGTGCCCGCTGATAAAAGATTTTTTGCATTCCTGATCGGTAACGACCCATGCCAGCAAAAAGACCCGTGCCGGTAAAACATTTCTTGCAGTTCAAGGATCTCAGCCGCGAAGAGTTCGAGTACCTGTTCGAGCGCACCCGCATTATCAAGGAACGCTTCAAGCGTTACGAAAAATACTGGCCGCTGGAAGACCGCACGCTGGTGATGATCTTCGAAAAAGCCAGCACGCGCACGCGCCTGTCGTTCGAGGCGGGCATGCACCAGCTCGGCGGCTCGGCCATCTACCTGAACACGCGCGACTCGCAACTGGGGCGCGGCGAACCGGTGGAAGATGCCGGTCAGGTGATCTCGCGCATGAGCGACATCGTGATGATCCGCACCTTCGAGCAGAGCATCATCGAGCGCTTTGCCGCGCATTCGCGCGTGCCGGTGATCAACGGCCTGACCAACGAATACCATCCCTGCCAGGTGCTCGCCGACATCTATACCTACATCGAGCAGCGCGGCAGCATCCGGGGCAAAACCGTGGCGTGGATCGGCGACTCCAACAACATGTGCAACACCTGGCTGCAAGCCGCCGAAGTGCTGGACTTCAACGTGCATGTCTCGACCCCGCCCGGCTATGAAGTCGAGCCGGAACGCGCCGGGTTGTTCGGCGAGGACCACTACGAGGAATTCGCCGACCCGATGGAAGCCGCGCGCGGTGCCGATCTGGTGACCACCGACGTGTGGACCAGCATGGGCTTCGAGGCGGAAAATGAGGAACGCATGAAGGACTTTGCCGACTGGCAGGTAGATGAGGACATGATGCGCGTTGCCGCGCAAGGTGCGCTGTTCATGCACTGCCTGCCCGCGCATCGCGGCGAGGAGGTTTCCGCCGGAGTCATCGACGGCTCGCAAAGCGTGGTGTGGGACGAGGCGGAAAACAGGCTGCATGTGCAGAAAGCGTTGATGGAATATCTGCTGTTAGGAAAAGTGGCGTAGGGGCGTGTGACATACGCTCTTGTTTGGTGGGTGTAGCCTGCTCTGATAATTTCAACTGGAGGGCACATGAAACTGAAAGTCGTGGTACACGAAGCGGAGGAAGGTGGCTTCTGGGCGGAAGTACCGGCGATTCCCGGCTGTGCAACGCAGGGTGACACCTTTGAGGATTTGTTGGCCAATCTGTACGAAGCGGTTGAAGGGTGTCTTGCGGTGGATATTGCGCCCATCTCTGCTTCGTCGCATGACCGCATTTTTGAAATTGCAGTATGAAGGCAATTTCCTGCAAGGAGCTGGCGCGTTTGTTGGAGCGTCGCGGCTAGGAGTTGTTGCGTATCAACGGCAGTCACCATATTTATGGCAAACAAGGCAGTATTGTCAGATTGTCGGTGCCGATACACGGGAATCAGGCGCTCAAGATTGGTTTGCAGCGTCATTTGCTTAAACTAGCGGAAATTACAGAAAACGAACTATGAGCGACATCAAAAAAGCCGTCCTCGCCTATTCCGGCGGACTCGATACCTCGGTCATCCTGAAATGGCTGCAAGACACCTATAAGTGCGAAGTGGTCACTTTCACCGCCGACATCGGCCAGGGTGAGGAGCTGGAACCGGCGCGCGCCAAGGCCTTGAAAATGGGCATCAAGCCGGAAAATATTTTTATCGACGACATGCGCGAAGAATTCGTGCGCGATTTCGTGTTCCCGATGTTCCGCGCCAACACCGTGTACGAAGGCGAGTATCTGCTCGGCACGTCCATCGCACGTCCGCTGATCGCCAAGCGCCTGATCGAGATCGCCGCCATGACCGGCGCGCAAGCCATCTCGCACGGCGCAACCGGCAAGGGCAACGACCAGG